>SAMEA3663297__coassemble_464_pt1 | contig 21697 bp, 18 predicted proteins | sample SAMEA3663297__metabat2_high_PE_006 | metagenome-assembled genome bin SAMEA3663297 (sample SAMEA3663297) | pig gut metagenome | biome: pig gut; feature: pig-associated habitat; material: faeces | place: China | collected 2013 | reverse complement strand
AAAAAAATCAAGGGTAAGGTCGGTAAAGTGGCCTATACCCTTGATAAACATTTGCGGAAGGTTAAAGAATAGTGCAGCCTGTGTTAGGTTTCAGTTGTTTGAAGAAGTCGTTGCCCTTATCATCGACGAGGATGAAGGCTGGGAAGTCAACGACGTCTATTTTCCATACAGCCTCCATGCCTAGTTCGGGATATTCCACGCATTCAATGCTTTTGATATTGTTTTGGGCGAGAATGGCTGCTGGACCGCCAATAGAGCCGAGATAGAAGCCGCGGTGTTCTTTACAAGCGTTGGTGACGTCGATGCTGCGGTTGCCTTTGGCGAGCATGATGCGGCTTCCGCCGTGCTCTTGGAACTCGAAGACGTAAGGGTCCATGCGTCCTGCTGTTGTAGGGCCCATAGAGCCGCAAGGCATTCCGGCGGGTGTCTTGGCTGGTCCTGCGTAATAGACAGGGTGGTTCTTCATGTATTCTGGCATGGGCTCACCTGCGTCGAGACGCGCCTTAATCTTGGCATGGGCGATGTCGCGGGCGACGATGATGGTGCCGTTGAGTGAGAGGCGTGTGCTCACCGGATATTGGGATAGTTGGCTGCACACCTCTTCCATAGGACGGTTCAGGTCAACGGCGACGGATTGTCCTTCGCCAGCCTGACGGAGCTCTTCTGGAATCAGTTCGTAAGGTTTGTCGTCCATCCTTTCGAGCCAGATGCCGTCCTTGTTGATTTTAGCTTTGATGTTACGGTCGGCGGAGCAGCTGACGCCGAGTCCGATAGGGCAGCTTGCGCCATGACGTGGCAGGCGTATAACCCTCACATCGTGAACCATATACTTGCCTCCGAACTGTGCGCCGAGTCCTATCTTATATGCCTCTTGAAGCAGCTGTTTCTCAAGCTCCACGTCACGGAAGGCGCGTCCTGTCTCGTCACCTGTTGTGGGCAGCTCGTCATAATAATGTGTTGAGGCGAGTTTGACGGTGAGGAGGTTTTTCTCCGCGCTTGTGCCGCCGATGACGATGGCAACATGGTATGGAGGGCATGCTGCGGTGCCGAGGCTCTTCATCTTTTCTACGAGGAAAGGTATGAGTGTTCCGGGGTTCTGGATGCGTGCCTTGGTCTCTTGGTATAGGTAGGTCTTGTTGGCAGAGCCTCCTCCCTTAGTGACGCAGAGGAAACGGTACTCCATGCCCTCGCATGCCTCGATGTCTATTTGTGCTGGGAGGTTGCATTTGGTGTTTACCTCGTTATACATGTCGAGCGGGGCGTTCTGGCTGTAACGAAGGTTGTCCTGCGTGTAGGTGTCATAGACGCCGCGTGAGATATATTCCTCGTCATTAAAGCCTGTCCAAACCTGCTGCCCTTTCTCTCCATGAATGATGGCGGTGCCGGTGTCTTGGCATAGTGGCAGTTGTCCTTTGCATGACACCTCGGCGTTGCGAAGGAACGTCAAGGCGACGTATTTGTCGTTCTCCGATGCCTCCGGGTCGCGTAATATCTTGGCAACCTGTTCGTTATGGCTGCGTCTGAGCATGAAGCTGACATCATGGAAGGCTTGGTTCATAAGAAGCCTCAGACCTTCTGGCTCTACCTTAAGAATCTGATGGCCTTCAAAATCGCCAACACTGACGTATTCTTTTGTCAATAAGCGGTATTCCGTCTTGTCCTCGCCGAGCTGGAACATCGGCGCATATTTGAATTCTGGGTTCTGTGCCATGTTATTATTGTTATTATTTCTTTTAATAGTTGAATTAAATTATTTTATTATTTTGAAATATTTAATCTTATTTTTTAATACTTAATATCACGCCAAGGGCAACGCCGAGCATAGCTGCGAACAACACTTGGTAGGTGCCGGGTAACAGGAATGTTATGGTGTGTGCGGGATACCAGAACAAAGGCAGGGTCTTTTTGAATACGAAGCCGTACTGTATGTCCCAGTTGATTTTTTTCGACATGGTCTCCTGAATCTTGAGAGGGGTGCAGAAGAAGCTTTTGAGGGAGCCGCCGGTCTCAGCTATGTGTATGTCTGTAATCTTATGGAACGTCATAAATACCGGGGCGAAAAGGGTGTTCATCAGCACGCTGATGCTGAGGGCGACGAAGACCTTGCCCCAGCTCAGTCCTCCCGCGAACCACAACGCTGCCTTGGATATTTTGAATCCGCCTTGGAGCAACACTATGGTGCCACTTTTGAAGATTGTCATGGCCGATGCAATAACGACGCCCAACACTCCCCACACTAACATCTTAGGGGCGAGGCCGAAGCCTTTCTCTAAATACACGCCTTTCTTAATCCTGAGCGACAGCATCTCTCCAAAGGTGCCGAGTATCGCGAACTTGAAGAAACTCATGATGAGGCCGTGGTTCTTTGTCGTCTCGTTGAACCAGTCCCACGCTCCGGGGATGAAGGCGAACCCGCCTATTATCAATAAGGCTATAAGAATAGTGATGATATCTGACTTTTTCATGGTTAAAACAAATGAGGATTGCACATACATGGGGCTTTGATGTCACTCCGTGCAAGTGCAATCCGTTATTGTAAGTTATTATTTCTCAATCCTGATACGTGCGTCAACGGCGACAACGTTGTTCGGGTTGCCGAGCAGCGGGTTGAGGTCCATCTCTGCTATCTCAGGTGCAGCCATCACTAATGCGGCTACTCTTGCTATCTGTTCAGCATAGATGTCGATGTTGACGGGCTGCTGTCCTCTCACGCCCTGCAGAATCTTGTATCCGCGTAGTTTGGTGAGCATCTCCTTGGCTTCCGGTGCGCTTATTGGAACGAGTGCGCTCTGTACGTCCTTGAGCACCTCGATGAAGATGCCGCCGAGGCCGAAGAACACCTGATGCCCGAACTTCGGGTCGCGTATTGCTCCGATATAGACCTCTGTGCCGTCAAGCATAGGGTACATCTCAACAGCGTAGGTGTCTTTTATTGCCATGAGGCGGTCGAACTCTCTCGCCACGGTGTCGATGTCTCTCACGTTGAGTGTCACGCCGCCTACATCAGACTTATGTACGGGGCCTACTACCTTCATCACGAGCGGATAGCCCACCTCGTTGGCGAAGTCGAGGGCTTGCTGCTTCTGGTCAACGACGCGAATCTGTTTCTGTGAAATGCCGGCGGCGTCGAGGAGCTCGTAAATCTGCTCCGGACTGATGTATCCATCTTCGCAGCTGTCGATACACCTTCTGATACGTGCGGTGTCAATCTCCGGCATCTCTACATTTTCCGGCTGTGGCTTTGGAGTGTTGTAAATCTTGCATAAGGCGTTGCCGAACACGCATTCCTCCGGGAAGTTGATGCGGTGTTTGTTGTTGATGAAGTCGGCGATCTCGTCTTTCACGTTGATGATAGACGGCAGTATAGGGAAGATAGGCTTCTTGCAAGTCTTCATCTTCTGGTCGAGGACCTCATATACCTCCCAGTTGGGGAACAGTCCCGGAGAGCCGAAGATGACGCACATGCAGTCTATGTTGTCGAAGTCGTTCTCACAGGCGTCGATGATGTATCCGAGTTGCTCGGCTGTGCCTGTCGCGAGGAAGTCGATGGGGTTGCCGACAGAGGAGCCGTTATAAAGTTTGGAGAGGAGCTCGTCGGCCTTGGGTCCTTCGATATGAGGGACGTCCATGCCGTTGTTAGAGAGAGTGTCGGTAAGCATGACTGCGGGGCCGCCGGCGTGGGTGATGACGGCCATGTTCTTCCCCTTGACTTCCGGGTGCATGAAGATGGCGCATACTGTTGTAAGCTCTTGGCGGTTAGAGCAGCGCACTATGCCGGCCTTGCGGAACAAGGCATCGACGATGGCGTCGTTGGTGGCGAGGGCGCCGGTGTGCGACGAGGCGGCACGGCTTCCGGCAGCAGAACCTCCCGACTTGATGGCGGCAATGCGGCAGCCTTTCATGATGAGTGAACGTGAGTGCTTCAACAGTTTCTGCGGGTTGCTAATCTTCTCCATATAAAGCATTATTACCCTTGAGCTTGTCTCCGGGTCGAACGTCTCGTCAAGATGCTCAAGGACGTCCTCGATACCGACTTGTGCGGAGTTACCTACAGCCCATACGCTGTTGAATGACAAACCGTTGGAGATGCCATATTCTTTGATGAATACCGCTGTGGCACCCGAACCAGTGATGAAGTCAACGCCTTTGGGGTCGAGATGTGGGATAGGGGCGTCAAATGCGCCGCAGTAGTTCTGGCAAAGGAACCCCGTGCAGTTAGGGCCGATGAGGCTTCCACCTACCTTGGTCACTGTCTCTGCAATATGTCTCTCGAACTCTTTGCCTTCCTCGTTCTCCTCACCGAACCCGGCAGAGACGATGATGAAGCCTTTTGTGCCTTTCTGGTATGCGAGAGTGTCAACAGTGGCGGGGCAGTATTTCGCCGCGATGGCAATGATGGCGCAGTCAACCTGCGGGAGGTCTTCAACCTTGGCAAAACATTTAACACCTTGTACCTCAGTCTCTTTTGGGTTGACGGTATAGACTTCGCCCTTGAATGGGCTGTTAAGCAGATTCAATAACACGCGTCCACCCGGCTTGTGGATGTCGCTCGACGCACCAACGACAGCGATGCTTCTTGGGTTTAGTAATTCTTTTGCAATCATGTTGTTTATCTTTATGTTATGTATTTGTTGTCACTTGTTAACCTTTGGGGCTACGAACCTTATAGCCTGTTTAATGTTGTCAATCACGACCTTCTCGCTTTTCATCACCTCGCCGTCAAGTGATACACAGAAGTCTTTACCTCCCTCTATTATCACCTGTTTGGCTCTCCTATAGACGACGAGATCCTTGAATTTCGGGTTGTCGAGATGTGTCCCTTTGATATAGTACTTGATGAGGAACGGGAACTTGAATCTTGAGACGGGTTTTACGAGACAAACCTCTAAGAGCCCGTCGTCGTTAATCGAACGGGGGGCGCATTTGTATTTGCCACCTACGTATTTACCGTTGGCGACGGTGCAAAGGCATATCTCACCGTCGTTAAGTCTCTCTCCATCAGCATATACGGTGCATTTTGTCCGCATGCCTGTGAAAAAAGCCCATATCACAGCGAAGAGATAACAGTTCTTGCCCCCGAAGATGCTATGACGCCTGATGATGTTCATGGTCTTCGCTACAACGGCGTCTAACCCAAAATGTGTGGCATTGAGAGCATACTTCTCGTTCGTCTTCATGATGTCAACCTTATGCTCTTCTCCGTGTAACACCTTGTTAACATCTTGAAAATCTTTAACATCTGAATAATATTTCACATAGTCGTTACCGCTTCCGTGGGCGAGCACCGACATGCTTGCGTTAGGGTGCCCTATTATCCCTGTAGCAACCTTGTTAATAGTGCCATCGCCGCCACAAGCATAGAAACGTATCTCCTCATCAGGGTGATTATCAAGATATTGCCTTATATAGTTTGTGTTGTCTTCTGCCGACTCAGGTGTGTAAATCTCATAGTCGCTGAACTCTTCATCTTGTGACACCGCCTCACTTACCTCGTTGAGACAAGAGTGCTTACCTGCGACTGTGTTTACCATGAAAATATGTTTCATTAATACTTTCTTACAATTATTCCGCAAAAATATAAAAAATACTGTTCATTTTAAATAAATATTTATCTTTGTGCAAAAATTTAACTATGGCATTAAATATTGGAGACAAGGCACCGGAGGTTCTTGGTGTGAATGAAAATGGCGATACCGTGCGTCTATCGGATTTCGCTGGAAAGAAATTGGTTTTGTATTTTTATCCAAAAGATAACACTCCCGGCTGTACTGCTGAGGCATGTTCGCTCCGTGACGGTATGAACGAGCTTCAGGACGCCGGATATGCGGTGCTCGGAGTGAGCAAGGATAGCGCGAAGTCGCATCAGAATTTTAAGGAGAAACATAATCTCCCGTTCTCTCTTATCGCTGACACTGAACACATACTCAGCGAGTCGTTCGGCACTTGGGGTGAGAAGAAAATGTACGGCAAAACAACAATGGGGATGATACGTAAGACGTTCATCATCAACGAGGACGGCATCATCATCGACATAATTAATAAGGTCGATACAAAGAACGCCGCGTCTCAGATCCTTTACGAGAAATAATAAGGGGCCGACATCTGTGCCGGCTTCCCTTATAACCCTATGAATGCTGACGTTATCGTCTTGCCGTCGCGTTTGATGGCGAACTGCCACCCGTTGTCAATCTCCTTTCGGTAGATGCGTAAAGTGTCGCCTTCGAGGCTCTCGCTCTCGTAACATATCTCTAACTCTTTGATTGTCATCGATTCTAACTCTTTCACGCTGAAAGTGTCAAGTATCATCATGCAATATTTCACGTTGTTTGTGTGATGTGACTGGTCGATGTCTAAAGCCCTGACAGTCTTCTCATATACGAAGTCGTCATCGGTGAAAATGTCCTTGAACCTTTTGAAAGGGGTCGTCACAGCCTTCTCTTTGATGAAGTCCATCTTCGGGAAGTTGATGGAATCGGCGTAGCGTGGTCGGCGTGTGTTACAGTCTAATATCACCCATTCGGCTATTGCGTTGACTGCCGCTCTGCCGTCTTTCAATATCTGGTAACTCCTTGTGCATCTTAGGCCTTCCGCTTCTGACGGCCATGTCTTTAATGTCACCTCGTCCTCTTCCTTTATTGTTGAGTTAAGTTCGAGCCTGACTCTTTTTATTATCCAGAAAGCGTTGTAACTCTTGCGTATGGTCTTTCCGTCAATGTTCATTTCTGAGGCGTTCTGTTCAGCTAACTCCTCAAACCATGTCATCATCTTCACCGGATTGACTCTTAGTGAGCTGTCGCAATACGCTGTCAGGATTTCTAAGTTCTTACTGAAGTAGTTGTTCATTATTTGTGTCATTTGTTCATTGTTCTTCTTTGTCTGACTGCTTCGAAGGTGACAATGGCGGTTGTCACGCTGACGTTGAGGGAGTCGGCGATGCCGTTCATCGGGATGATGATGTTTTGGTCTGCGGCATTGACCCAAGTGTCGGACAATCCTGTGGCCTCGGTTCCCATCACTAAGGCGGCGGCTTGTGTGAAGTCGGCGTCTAGATAGTCGATAGAGGCCTTCAGATAGGTGCAGAATATCTTTATCCCGTTGTCTTTCAGCCATTTGATGCACTCTTGTGATGAGCATGAGAACAGTGGGACGGAGAAGATGCAGCCTACACTTGCGCGTATGGCGTTAGGGTTGTAAAGGTCGGTGCGTTTGTCAGCTATTATCACCGCATCTACTCCGGCGGCGTCGGCGGTGCGCATCACTGCGCCGAGGTTGCCGGGTTTCTCCACGTTCTCGAGCACTATGATGAGTGGGTTGCTCCTCTTGGGCTTGAACGAGCGTAGGTCGGAATAACGAGGAATGGCGATGGCGAGCATGCCGTCGCTTCCCTCGCGGTACGCTATCTTCTCAAACACCTCTAACGTCACCTCCTCCGTCGTATGTGCCTGAATATCAATGCCACTCTCAGCTATCTCCGGACATATAAACAAGGTGTCAATCTCGAAACCGCAAGCGATAGCGCGCTCAATCTCACGCCGCCCCTCAATTATTATCCTGTTCTGCTCCCTGCGCTCCGACGCCTTCTCTAACTTTATTACGTTCTTTATCTTTGGATTAGTCTTGCTTGTTATCATCTTTTCTGGATTTTTTTTGTGATAAGAATAAACCGCCAACAACCAATGCAATGCCTGCGATCTTCTGCACATTCAACTCGTATGCCTCTATGTCGCTGATGTCCATGTTGTCACGGTTGAAAATCAAGATGATATAGCTGAAGATGGCGGTGAAAACGGGAATAAGGTTGGTATATACGTTGGCCTTCGATGCTCCGAGCTTGCTGTACGCGTAAGCCCATAATGCGTAAGCGATGGCACTGCAGAAGATGCCGAGACACACTAATGGGACGATGTATGCCCTCACATTACCGAAGTCGGACGGCATGAACTTCTCCATGATGAACACCAAAGGAATAAAATATATCATGCCGATGATGTTCTGCATCCATGTGACCGTCATGGGCTTGTACAGATGCGTCAGCTTGATGAGTGCGATGGAGTAGCCTACGGCAACTAACACCGTGAGGAAAAGGAACATTATCCCTAACGGAGACGCCGAAAACTCCATGTCTTTGTTCAGCAGCATTACTATCACGCCGGTGAACGACACTATCAGCCCCACAATGTTCATCGCGCTGAGCCTCTCTTTCAGGAAGATGGCGGCGGCAATGGGCGTCACAAGCGGTATCATAGCAATGATGGCGGAACTGATTATCGGCGAGGTGTATATCAGACCGTAACCCTCAAAGATGAAATACAGAAATGGCTCGAATAATGCCGCTATCGCAAACAACTTCAGGTGCTCGCGCCTTATCTTCTCGTTTAATCGGAATGAAAACAGTATCGCACTGAAGAACGCCGTCGCAATGACGAGACGCAGGAAGATGGTGGCCGTAGGATTGAGACTCTTGTACGTCTGCGACGACCAGATGAATGATAACCCCCAGATTATCATCGCTATAACCCCTGCAATATGTACTATAATACCCTTGTTTTTCATGCTGCAAAGGTAGTCTTTTTTGAAATAGGAAATTATTTTTTCCCATATAATAAAATTATGTGTACTTTTGTTATCTCAAAAAAAGAATAACTATGAAGACTCTATTTCGTTCGTTAACAGCACTTTTTATTTGTGTGTCTGTTTTCTCGTGTAAAGGTCCCAAGGGTGACCAAGGTCCTGCCGGCTTGGACGGGAATGCTAATGTATATAGCGCAGTGGTCGAGACCAGCTCTTATGACTGGAAATGGGACTCTGACGCCCTGAACTGGTACGTTGACTTCGACTGGGTCGATGGCATCACTCCCGACATCGTTGACAACGGCGCAGTCCTCGTCTATATGGAGAACCCTAACCCTTCCTATTACTCTTGGCATCAGCTCCCCCTGACTCTCTACGTCTCTGACAATTACTCCTCAACGATAGAGACTACTTATTATGACGGCGGACTGTCGCTCTTCTGGACAAACTCCGACCTGAACCAGCACCTTAACCCTTGCAACGAACTGTCAACCGATGCGCTGTCGTTCAAGGTGGTGGCTATAGGAGGATATGCCTTCTCAAATAACTCCGGTTGTGACTTCAGCGATTATGAGGCGGTTAAGAAAACCTTCAACCTTGAAGATTAAGAAGACAGATTTTTATGGTTTTTAAGAGAATATTGAAGGCTTCCCTATGGCTTGTCTTCCTGTTGTTGCTGTTCCTTCTTTCGATGAACATACTCGTCCCCGTGTATGTGTTCGATGAGCCGGAGCCCTTCCATGGCGACTATCTTCATAATCCGTATCAAAGTATTGACTCTGCCAGCTGGAAGATTTGCAACTTTCACGGGCATACCCGCCAATATAGTGGAATTACTAACGGAAGGGTGAACGAGAACATGGTATATGACAGCATGTATCGGCTTTTCAACTACGACCATGTAGGAATATCGGATTATAATAAGATTAACAATTACGAGAGCATCAATGAGGGACATATCCCGGCTTATGAACACGGCTATAACATCTGGAAGATTCATCAGCTCTGTATTGGGGCGGAAAAGGTCAGGCGTATCGACTATTTCTTCTTCCAGACCTTAAGCATGAAACAGCACATGCTGAACCGGCTTCTTGAGCAGAACAGGGTGGTGGCAATAGCGCATCCGAGCTTCGTTGAAGGCGGATATCTGGTGGAGGACATGAAGTATCTGAGCAATTATAGGATTATGGAGGCGTTGAACGGCTTTGTTAACTCGCCTGAACATTGGGACAATGCCTTGTCTAATGGTCACAGGATTTATCTTATTGCTGATGATGATACTCATAATGTTCTGGTTGTTAACGATATAGCATTACGGATAACCTGTCTCAACGCCGCCAACACTGCCGATGACTTGTGTGATGCGCTGTTGTCGGGAAAGTGTGTGGGTGTGGATTTCCATCTCGACAGGTCGGAGAAGATGGAGGATAAGGTGGTGAGGTTCAAACGCGACATGCCGTTTCTTAACAGTGCGCTTCTCGATGGCGATGTGTTCACTGTGAGGGTGAGCAGGCCTATAAGGAGGGCGCAGTTCATAGGGCAGGGTGGAAGAGTGCTTTCTGAGATGAATAATAATGAGGCGGGTGTTTTCGAGACCTCGTACAGCATCAAGGCTGATGACACTTACGTGCGCACCGTCATCACATTTTTTGATGGGACGCAGATGTACCTTAACCCTGTAACCCGTCATGAAGATGAGAAGATGGAAGACCAGAGTCTTGCCCATGTCTCATATCTCAGGACGGCAGTCGTCTGGTCTCTTTATCTCGTTTCCGTTGCCCTCATCATGTATCTCTTATTAAGGAGGAGGAAGAGCAGGTTCGGGAGATAGTCGTTCGCGTGTCAGAATGATAGCTCCGGGTGTGGTATTGGTTTCAGTTTGAATATGTTGCGTTCGTGTTTCTCATCTATTAACCGCTTGGTGTCTTCGTCTTCGCATACGCCGGTGCGTATATATCTGTCCAAGGTGGCGTAGGTGAATCCGAGGTTATCCTCGTCGCTTTTGCCGCATAATCCGTCGGAAGGTGTCTTCTCTACGAGTTCTAATGGTAGTCCGAGTTCTTTGCCTATGGCTTTCACTTCCTGCACTGTCAGGGAGCCGAGAGGGGAGAAGTCGCCGGCGGCGTCGCCATAGCGGGTGCTGTATCCTATCCAGTCTTCCGAGAGGTTGCAGGTGTTGGCAACCCTTCCGTTCACCGACTGTGAGACCGCGTACAGCGATGTCATCCTCAGTCGTGGCGGCATGTTGATGATTGTCTGGTTCGAGACCTCTTTACCTAAGCCTTGCAGTTGTGCCCCGACTTCTTTCATAAGGGTGTTGTATGTGTCTCCAATGTTGATGCAGCAGTACGCTATTCCCAGATGGTTTATCAGCTTCATGCTGTCGGAGATGTCTTTCTGCACCCCATTAGGCATTGTCACCCCGATGACGCGTTCTCTTCCCAAGGCCTCCACGCATAAGGCGGCGACAATGCTGCTGTCCTTGCCGCCTGATATCCCGATGACGGCTTTGCAGCCCGGCCCGTTTTCCTCAAACCAATCCCTAATCCATTGTACTACTTGGTCTTTGATCTTTTTCGCATTAAATGTCTCCATAAAAAAGTAATTTTGATTAATGATAAATTCTCTCTCCGAAAATCTTGCTTCCCACGCGCACCATTGTGGAGCCTTCCTCCATGGCTATCTGGTAGTCGTGCGACATGCCCATGGATATTTCTTTGAAGGCGTCGTCTGCTTGGAAATGCTCTGATTTCAAGGTGTCGAAAATCTGTTTCAGATGCCGGAACTCTTTCCTTACCTTCTCCACGTCGTCGGTGTTTGTCGCCATTCCCATCACTCCGCAAATCCTGATGTTACTCATTGATTTGTAGGTGTCTGAGTTGAGAATGTCTTCTGCTTCCTCAAGGCTAAGCCCGAATTTCGTCTCCTCTTCCGCTATATGGAACTGCAGCAGGCAGTCAACGATGATGCCGTGTTTCGCCGCCTCTTTGTTCACAGCCTGAAGAAGTCCGGCGGTGTCGATGGAGTGTATCAGCTTTACAAATGAGATGATGTATTTGATTTTGTTTGTCTGCAGATGCCCGATGAAATGCCATTCGATGTCTTTCGGCAGAGCCTCGTGCTTGTCTCTCATCTCAAGAGCGTGATTCTCGCCGAAGACCCTCTGCCCGCAGTCGTACGCCTCCTGTAGGCACGCAATGGGTTTTGTCTTTGAAACCGCAACTAACAGAACGCCCGGCTGTATGGTTCCCCTTACTGTTTCTAAATTTTCCTTAATCATTTTTTTAATATAAGATTTGCAAAGATACAAAGAAATAATATTTCGATATTCTTAAATTTCATTATTTTTGCAAAAATTTATCATAATGAAAAAGTATGTCATATATCTTGTTAAGGTGCTGATTTTCTTGCTGTTCCTTTTTGCCTTCATGAGAGTGGTGTTTATTGGGAACTATTGGCATCTGGTAAATGTTGAAGATGTCCCTTATGCGGAGATAATAAAAGGTTTCATTAAGGCTATCCCTCTCGATATTTCCACGTCGTGCTTTATCATGCTGCTGCCGTCGATAGTGCTTTTTGTGGGTGTCACCATTAATAAAAATTTCGATTACCGTTGGGTGCGCTGGTATTTTTATTTCATGATATCATTGTACATCTTGACGGTGATGGGAGAGATAGGGATATATGGAGAATGGCGTACTAAGCTGAGTTACAAGGCGTTGGTGTATCTTCAGAATCCTATGGAGGTGATTAATACGGCTTCAACGAGGCAGATAGTGCTGCTGGTTTCATTATGGGCGTGCTTCACCATGCTGTTCTGCTGGTGGTATGTGAAATGGATTGAGCCTGATGTCGTTGTGATAAAGAAAGATGACAACAGGCTGTATTATCCCGCGTTTTTTGTCGGCATCTTCGGCGTGATGTTCTTGGGGATGCGAGGTGGAATCAACGAGATACCAATATCTACCAGCTCCGCCTATTTCAGCAAGTATAAGATAGCCAACGTGATGGCTGTCAACCCGGCATATAATATTGTGGAGAACCTCACTAACGCCGTGAAGGTGGAGACGAACGCACATTTCAACTATATGGATTTCGATACCGCGAAGGCTGTCACGGAGCGCACTCATGAGGTGGATTGCGACTCAACGACGAGTATTCTTAAAGTGGAGAGGCCTAATGTCGTGGTGGTGCTTCTTGAGAGCTGGTCGTCGGACCTCGTCGAGTCGCTCGGCGGCGACCCAAGCATTACTCCGAACTTTCATGAGCTGGAGAAGGACGGGCTGCTCTTCACACACTTCTACGCAAGTGCTAACCGTTCTCAACAGGCCATCGCCTCTATATACGGAGGACTCCCCGGCCTTCCCGTGACAACGATAACGAACCACCCAGAGAAATATTACGCTATCCCGTCTCTCGCCCAACACCTTGATACTCTCGGATATTACACGAGCTTCTATTTCGGCGGGGAACTGAACTATGGCAACATCTTGTCGTACCTCCGTTATAACGAGCTCGACAGGATTGTGGAGGCCAAGGACGTTAATGAGAACTTCAAGAAGGGGAAACTCGGCATACAAGACACCGACATGCTCCCTTGGACAGCAAAAGATATCAGCAGCCAGCCGGAGCCTTTCTTCACCACCGTGTTCACCCTCAGCTCGCATTCCCCTTATGACTACCCTAAAATCTTCGACGAGCTTGAATGGCCGGAGATAGAGAAACCTTATATCAACTCCGTCAAATACTGCGATATCTCTCTGAAGATGTTCATGGATGTGGCCAGACAACAGCCGTGGTACGACAACACCCTCTTCGTCTTTATGGCAGACCATAGCCATACCTCATATATGAACTATAGGTTGGAGTCGTTTGATTATCATAAGATTCCGATGCTTGTCTATGGCGAGCCGCTCCTTGACTCGCTCAAGGGTGCAACATTCGACAAGATTTGTGGCAACACCGATTTCCCCGCAACACTGCTTGCACAGCTCGGATTGCCCCACGACAGTTTCTTCTGGAGCAAGGACGTCTTTAACAAATGTTATCGCCCGTTCGCCTTTTTTGAGATTTATAGCGGGTTCGGATGGAAGACTGAAGAAGGAGAGTACGTGGCCTATGGCGTTGATAATGTGATAAAAAACACCTTGCCTGAGGAATCTGCCGACAGCATCATTCAACAAGGCAGGGCATATATGCAATATCATTTCGATTTGTTTAACAGATATTGAAAAAATTTGTATTTTTGCAATCATAAAAAAAATAAAAAAGTATGTTTGAAGGCTTAAGCGAGAAACTGGAACGTTCGTTCAAGATACTGAAGGGACAAGGATATATCACGGAGATAAATGTAGCTGAGACCTTGAAAGAGGTGAGAAAGGCTTTGTTGGATGCCGATGTCAGTTATAAGATAGCGAAAGATGTCACTAACGAGATAAAGGAGAAGGCCATAGGCCAGAAGATTCTGACATCAGTGTCACCAAGCCAACTCATGGTGAAGATTGTTCATGATGAACTTGCCGAGCTCATGGGTGGGGAACATTCTGAGATTAATATCAAAGGCAACCCGGCTGTTGTGCTTATCGCGGGTCTCCAAGGCTCCGGTAAGACAACATTCTCAGCTAAGCTTGCTAACTATCTGAAGAACAAGAAGGGTAAGAGCTCGCTCCTCGTGGCGTGCGACGTGTATCGTCCTGCCGCTATCGACCAGCTCAAGGTCCTTGGCGAACAAGTAGGCGTGGAGGTCTATTCAGAAGAAGGCAACATCAACCCTGTAAAGATTGCTGAGAACGCAATAGCGAAGGCCAAGAAAGACGGAAAGAATGTCGTCATCATCGATACCGCCGGCCGTCTCGCCGTTGACGAAGAAATGATGGTGGAGATAGCCAATATCAAGAAGGCCGTCAACCCGCAGGAGACGCTCTTCGTCGTTGACTCGATGACAGGACAGGACGCGGTGAACACCGCCAAGGCCTTTAATGACCGCCTCGACTTCGACGGCGTGGTGCTCACCAAACTCGATGGCGACACCCGCGGCGGCGCGGCTCTCACTATTCGTACCGTCGTGGAGAAGCCTATCAAGTTCGTGGGTCTCGGCGAGAAAATGGACGCCCTCGACATCTTCTACCCCAAACGTATGGCCGACCGTATCCTCGGCATGGGCGACATCGTCTCCCTCGTGGAACGCGCCCAAGAACAATTCGACGCCGAAGAAGCTATCAAACTGAAAAGAAAACTCCAGAAAAACGAGTTTAACTATAACGACTTCCTCAAACAAATACAACAGATTAAGAGGATGGGCAGCATCAAGGAACTCGCCGGCATGATTCCGGGTATGAACAAAATCAGCGACGAGGATATCGATGAGGACGCCTTCAAGAGCATCGAGGCTATCATAGGCTCAATGACACCAGAAGAACGCGAGAACCCTAAAATCATCAACGGAAGCCGTAAAAGAAGAATAGCCGCAGGCTCCGGAAACGACATCAACGAGGTGAACCGCCTTATCAAACAGTTTGACGAGACATCCAAAATGATGCGCATGATGACCACCGGCGGCGCAAAAAGAATGATGCAGATGATGCAGCAGGCTAAAAGAAATCAAAAGAAATAATTTTTTAAAATATGACAGTATCACCAGATAAACTTATCGACGGCAAGGCTATAGCCGAGGCTCTGAAAAAAGAAATAGCCGCAGAAGTCGCGGAAATGTTGGACAAAGGTTTAGACGCCCCTCATCTCGCCGCTATTATAGTGGGAGATGACGGCGCAAGCAAGACCTACGTCGCCTCAAAAGAGAAAGCCTGCCAGTCAGTAGGTATGACCTCTTCTGTTTATCGCCTCCCTGAATCAACATCAGAGAAAGAACTCCTCGACCTTATCGACTTCCTTAATAATGATAATGAGGTAGATGGCTATATCATCCAGCTCCCTCTCCCTAAACATATAGATGAGAGAAAGGTGGTCCGCGCTATCAACCCTGACAAGGACGTCGATGGTTTCACCCCTTATAGTATCGGCCTGATGCAGCTTGGCGAGCCTTGCTTCCTGCCTGCCACTCCTTTCGGAATAATGGAACTCCTCAAACGCAGCGGCGTAGAGACTCAAGGCAAAAACGTCGTCGTACTCGGACGCTCCAATATTGTGGGCACTCCTATCAGCGTGATGCTCTCACGTAAAGGCGCCGACGCCACCGTCACCATGTGCCATAGCAAAACAAAGAATATCGCTGACATCACACGCCAAGCCGACATCCTTATCGTAGCTATCGGCAAACCTAAATACCTTACCGCCGACATGGTTAAGCCCGGCGCCGTCATCATCGACGTGGGTATCCACCGTATCCCCGACGAGTCAAAGGAAAAAGGCTACCGCATCGATGGCGACGTGGATTTCGAGAGTGTCGCCCCTATCGCCTCCAAAATCACCCCTGTGCCAGGCGGCGTGGGCCCTATGACTATAGTGTCGCTGCTCTATAATACTCTGCAGGCTAAGAAAAGAAAATGACGCTATCACATAACATACTGAATATTAAAGGATTGGTGCTACCACTAATCCTTTTTTTTACTTGTCACCCTTCTCTTTCCTTCGCTCAAAACAATTCTAAACATCTCAAATATTATAATAAAGCATACTCATACTTCAATAATAGAGATTATGCCGAGGCCTTGCGTCTCGTTGACAAGGCTATCTCCCTCGACAGCCTCTCTTATATGGCTTGGCTCCTTAAAGCCGACATCTTACTCGAAACATCTTGCCAGACGCAAGCCGTCCCTTGCCTTGAAAAAGCTCTCGCCATCGACTCCTTGGCTTCTCCACGCTCTGCTCTAACCCTCTCCAAACTGTATATCGACAACCGCCTTTATGCTGACGCCATCGCCCTCCTCCATTGGTGCCTCACCCTTGATAATCAGAATGATAGATTTAAAGACGTCGCCTCCCAGCTGCTTACACTGTCCTGTATCAGGAAAGACCTCGTGGAAAATCCCGTATGTAACCCGCCCCTAAATGTTGGTTCTAACGTCAACACTGATGGTGACGAATATGTCAACCAAGTGCTGCCCCATACCGATGACATTCTCTTCACTCGACGCTCCGCTGAAATAGGCCCCCATGGCTTCCGTAATGAATCACTGCTGGTCTCTACACTGATAGATAATGAGTTACAGGAACCCCGCCCCTTGACACTTGGCTGGAGCAACGAACAGAGGACAGGCTCCGCATCATTGTCGCAGGACTCCGCACTGATGTTCTTCGTCGGCTTTGACTGGCTCGGCGGATATGGAAGAGGCGATATCTTTGTCGCCCAACGCTTGAACAACATCTTCTGCTCGCCCTTTAACCTCGGACCGCTCATCAACACCACGGCAATGGAGTCTCAACCGTTTATCAGTGCCGATGGAAATGAGCTCTTCTTCGTCCGTTATTCAAACTCTAAACAGAAAGCTGATATCTTTTGCTCTCAACTTATTGATGGACAATGGTCTAAACCTAAGCCGCTCCACAATGTCAATACCGATGCCAATGAGATGAGCCCGTTCCTTTCTATTGATGGAACGACTTTGTTTTTCGCTTCCGATAGGGACAACTCAATGGGTGGCTATGACCTCTTCTTCTCACGCCGTGACCGTAAAGGAGAATGGGGCGCGCCCAGTAACATTGGCTTCCCCATTAATACAGAGGCAAACGAGATTTGCTTTGTGGTAGATGACGATGGCTCAAGAGCTTATCTCTCCTCCGACCGTGACGGCGGCTTCGGCGGATATGATGTCTTCTTCTGCCAAGTAGAAAACCTTGTCCTTGCCGACGTTAACGACTTCTCTCAATTCCTGATGCGGAACATCAATTTTGAGTTTGATAGTTCCGTTATCGACGAATCTTCTGATGTTGCCCTCGATTCTTTAGCTGCCTTCTTGAACCATAACACCTTAGATGTTGAGATTTCAGGACATGCCGATGATACGGGTGGAGAAGAGTATAATATGCGGCTCTCGTTGCAGCGGGCGGAGAGCGTGAAAGCGGCTCTCGTGGCACGTGCCGTTGACCCTGCCCGTATCTCTACCGCCGGCTATGGCGATACATTGCCTGTAGCTCCTAACGATAACGATGAAAATAAAGCCCTCAACCGTCGCGTGGAAATCCGTTTCTTGAAATGAACAGAACCCCAACTCACACCTTATTAATTAATATATTGCATCTTTTATCTGCCTAAATCAATATTTTTCGATAACTTCCTGATAATTACATATTTGTGAAAATATCTAATCCAAACCATCCGTCTGTTTCATAATGCTTATCTACCATCGACTTCTGACCTTTCGCCACGGCTTTCGATGCTACTCGAATACCCTTTTCGGAAACTAATAATATTATTGCGTTTTTTACATTATTTTGCTTGGCATTTGAATGGATTTTGTATTTTTGCACCTAATTAATATTAAGTTTCTTTTATGGACAAACGCAAAATTATCTTTATTTTGATATTGTTGTTGCATATTGTGGGCTTCTCACAAGGTAACCGTAATACTATCAGGGAGGCAGAGAAAATCATGGCTAACCCTGAATATTTCTATGGAGACAGTGGTGAGTGTAAAAACAAGCGCAAGGCTGACGAGAAGGCCATTGAAGAGCTGCTTTCGGCTATCGCTAATGACAACTCGCTCGACCCGGTTTATTTCCCGGATGGCGGTGATAACGATGAGCAGAGAGAGAGGATTATGGGCACATATTCAGATATTCTGAAGAAGATGGCAAGTGATATCGTTATCTCTGATGCCGATGGTAAGGCAAGGATAATGAGATATATTAATAGAAGCGACTTTAATATTATTTGTGACTTAAGGGAGAGCAGGGTACGTGACTATATTGTGCAAGGTCTGGCCGCAGAAGAACAGCTGCAGCTCGGCATTGCCCTCCGAAGCTACTACTGGGCGATGATGCTCTGCCATTCTCACCCTTTTGGCAACGCACTGAAATATATCGACCCTGAGAACGGCCTTGAATGCCCGGCATACAAATGGATTATGAGGAAAACGGAAAACCTCCTTTCTGATATTGTAGTGCTGCCACGCAAACAGGAACAAGCCGGCAGTAACGAGTTCATCTTTGCCGTAAACCTATACGGCAACTGCGTGAACGGCATCGAATTTGAATACTATAACGGCTCCGGCACTTCTACCACTTCCGTCGAAAACGGATTATGCACCGTGAAACTGCAGCACCACGACGTTGACGAGGTCTTTGTCATGATTGATATTGAAAACAGCGACGCCGCTAAATACTACGACCCCGAAGTGTATTCCATAATGTGCCAACTCGATGAACAGATTGAAATCCCAGAGGCAAAGAAAAAAGTTGACATCAATAAGGCAAAGAAAGTGAAGGACATTGCCGAGATGAAGACTTACTCGCAGAACTATTTGGAGACTATGGAGAAATCAGAGTCGTTCGTGGAGTCTGTCACCGCCCCGGAACAACCCTACACCAAGATGACGAAAAGCATTGAGAAGGCCATCACGAACCATAACGCCGAAAGCGTCCGCTCTCTATTCACTAACGACGGCTACCAGATGTTCCAAAGCATGCTCGCCTCCGGAAACTGCAAGATTATTGCCACCCCATCCTACAAATTCCTCGAATTTAACGATGTTGTCTTATGCCGCTCTATTCCTCTCCGCTTCGACTTCAACGGTAACGCAAGCTTAATACGCAACCTAAGCCTCCGTATCAATAAAGAATCTGGACTCGTAGAGTCTATCGCCTTCCAACTTACTGATATTGCCGAAAGCGACATCCTCTCTAAAGATAAATGGTCGCAGGAAGCCAAACTCACCCTGCTTAACTTCCTTGAAGACTACCAAACCGCCTACGCACTGAAACGTCGCGACTATCTTAACCAGATATTCTCCGATAACGCCCTCATTATCATAGGCTCCGTATTCAGAGAATCAAAGAAATCGGATATGCTGAGCATGAGAGACGAGGTGAAGGTGAAATACGACACCCTCTCTAAATCTCAGTTCATCACCCGCCTTAACCGTATTTTCGATAATAACGAGTTCGTGAACCTTAAGCTTGCCGACACACAGTTCAATACCGTCAACGGAAAAAAAGACGTGATAGGAGTGGAGGTGAAACAGGAATATCTGTCAAGCACCTACGGCGATATAGGCTACCTCTTCCTCATGGTTGACCTACGCGGCGAAAAGCCTGTGATTCATGTCAGGACATGGCAGCCCAAAGAAACTCCCGTAGATGAAAAGATAAACGCACACTCGTTCATATTTGAATAAGAAGAATTAGATTAAAAAAGAAGAATAAAATAAGAAGAGAAAATGAGAATAAAAACCAGACTTATCATTACAGCGCTTGCGATGATGCTGAGCATGGCGGCTTTTGGGCAATCGCCAATAAAGGTTAAGGAGTTCCGAATGTTGCCTAACGGGATAATGGACCCGGGCGTGCTGACGAAGGACCAGCAGACGGACTACGACGGCAACAAGGTGTGCCTGATAAAGGTGAGGCCTTCGGGCATAGGCGAGGAGACGATGCAGAGGCTGACCTTCAAGACAAACGGGCCGTTCATCACGCATAAGGAATACGAAAACGGGGAATACCGCCTGTACGTGTCGTCAAACAGGGAGGGGTCGATAGTGATAAGGTATAACGGCGACTGCGAGTACATGCTGCCGTCGCGACTGAAAGAAGGGAAGATATACGAGATGGTTCTTGAAATGGAGACGGGAACGCTGACGGTGGTGGCGACACCGGTGGAGGCGAAGATATATGTGGATGACGCATACGCTGGCACGGGCTCGGTGAACGTTCAGGTGTCGGTGGGTGCGGAACACAGATATAGGGTTGAAAGCCAAGACTATATCAAGGAGGAAAACAGTATCTTTTTTGCAAAAAGCGAGAAGAAAATAATAAGCGTTGAGCTTGTTCCTAACTTCGGATATATAACGGTGAAGAGCGAGCCAAGCGGGGCTGAGGTGTATATAGACAATAAGAAGGCAGGCACGACGCCGTATCTCGCAATGAGGATATCACGGGGTAAGCACCGTGTGGAGGTGCGAAAGAGGGGCTACGAGCCATACGCCGAAGTGGTGACGATAAACATCGACGAGACCACCCTCATAGAGGATGTCAAGCTTGAGGCATCAAATGAAGTGGTAAGCATCCCACAACAGCAGGAGCAGTATTCCCCACAACAGCAGGAGCAGTATTCCCCACAGCAGGAGTACGGAGGAGGATTCTCCAACCAGACCATCACTGTCAAGGTCAAGGGTGTAAGCTTCGAGATGGTGTACGTGGAGGGCGGCAGCTTCGATATGGGAGCGACCTCGGAGCAGGGTAGCGACGCGGATAGTGACGAGTATCCTGTGCACAGTGTAACGTTAAGCGGCTACTATATAGGGAAGTGTGAGGTGACGCAGGAGCTGTGGGAGGCGGTGATGGGTAGCAATCCGAGCAATTTCAGGGGAGCGCAGAACCCTGTTGAGAGTGTGAGCTGGAACGACTGCCAGAATTTTATAAAAAAATTGAACAGCCTTACGGGCAGGACGTTCCGTCTTCCTACGGAGGCTGAGTGGGAGTATGCGGCGCGAGGAGGCAACCAGAGCAGCCACTACAAATATAGCGGTAGCGGCAATATAGATGACGTGGCATGGTATTATGATAATAGCGGTAGCTCGACCCACGCTGTAGGAACAAGGACTGCCAACGAGCTTGGGATATACGACATGAGCGGCAACGTGTGGGAGTGGTGCTCTGACTGGTACGGCTTCTACAGCGCGGGTGCGCAGACCAACCCGCAGGGACCGTCGTCAGACTCTTGCCGCGTCCTTCGTGGTGGTAGTTGGGGCAACGACGCGAGGGGCTGCCGGGTCTCGAATCGTAACCTCAGCGGCCCTGGCAACAGTAACGGCCACTCCGGTCTCCGCCTCGTCCTCGTTCCTTAGGATTAGGGGTGAGGTCGAGAGTCAATAGTCAACGGTCTATGGTCAACGGGGTTGGGAATAATTGCTCATAGCTCAAGCCTCAAAGCTCATGGCTTTTTGTTAAAGAGCAATAATGAATCATGCATTATGAATTATGCATCATGAAATAAAAAATTTCCGGCAGGGCA
>SAMEA3663297__coassemble_461_pt1 | contig 21905 bp, 18 predicted proteins | sample SAMEA3663297__metabat2_high_PE_006 | metagenome-assembled genome bin SAMEA3663297 (sample SAMEA3663297) | pig gut metagenome | biome: pig gut; feature: pig-associated habitat; material: faeces | place: China | collected 2013 | reverse complement strand
CCATCAACCTCTTCGACGGGAAAATAGTCAGCGACGTCATTAACGAACTGTGACATCATGAAAAGCTTTCTCTCAATACTCAGAAAATACAGCGTGGCGATGGTGATGAACTTCATCGGGCTGACGCTTGGATTCACCGCCTTCATGGTCCTCATGGTACAAGTGGGCTACCAGCGCAGTTTCGACCGCAGCCACCCGACTTCCGGCAGAATATTCCGTGTGGACAAAATCGGCACTAACAAAGACGACATCTTCAGGAATATTCTTCCGAGAGGTTATGCCGATGACATCATCACTTGCTCGCCACATATCGAAGCCGGCTCAATAACATGTCCATTCATTGGCGACATCATCTTCAACATCGCTAACGAAGACGGGACGATGCCCGAAGTCTTCAAAAGCAAGGTTAACCTCGTGTATCCTCAATTCTTCAAAGTGTTTGGCACTGTATTCGTTGAGGGCAGCGCCGAAGCTCTTGCCGACAACATCACCGTAGCCATTCCGCAGTCATTGGCACAGAAACTCTTCTCTGGCGAATCGGCCATCGGAAAGGTCCTCACCCACAATGAACAATACATCTTCGGTGACAAAAGAGGACTGACCATGGTAATAGGTGCTGTTTATCAGGACTTTCCTGAAAACTCACAGATATGTAACGACATCTTCCTGAATGTAGGGGACATTCAGAAAGGCAATTACGGCGGAGCGAACTTCAACTGTTATCTCCTACTTGACTCAGCCGAGAACAAGGAGCTCGTGGAGATGACGTTCAACGAGTCGTTCGACTACGACAGTGACTGGCTGACCGACATAGAACTCACGCCGGTTGAGGACATCTATTTCGCAGATGCCGGCAGTGCCATTTATAAGAACGGCAGTCGCAGCCAGATGTGGATATTGATATGTATTTCCATTGTTGTGCTCCTTATTGGAGGCATCAACTACACCACGTTTTTCACTGCCCTTGCGCCTATGCGTGTCAGGAGCATCAACACGAGGAAGATACTTGGCAGCAGCGTGCTGAGTCTCCGTGCAGGGCTCGTGCTCGAAGCAGTGGTCTTCAGCCTTGCAGCCTTCGCACTGTCGCTATGTATAATATCTCCCGTCAGCTCGGCATTAGCGGTCGAGGGGCTCGTGGATATGCCGTTCCGTTTCCAACAACAGGAACTACTGATTGTCATCTCCGCTTTGACGGCTCTCGTCATCGGCTTCGTCGCAGGCATTTTCCCAAGCATCTATGTCACAAGCCTTCCGCCGGCATTCGCACTGAAAGGCGACATGCAGTATTCGCTCTCAGGCAGACGATTCCGCATGGTGATGATGATACTTCAATATACGGTGTCATTCTCGCTGCTTATTTTCGTCATTTCGCTTTACCGTCAGAACGAGTATCTTCTTGAACGCGACAACGGTTTTGATAAAAACGATGTCGCCGTGGTGAAGATTTCACAGAATCATTATTCCAAAAATGCGGAGTGGCTCAGGCAGAGGCTTTCGTCCTTGGACGAGGTTGAGGATGTGGCTTTCTCGATGGAGTGCATGGGAGGTTCTGATGTCTATAACACCTCAACATTCGATTACAAAGGCAGCCCATTCCGCACCTTCATTTTTTATTGTAGTCCTAACTTCTTGAGGGTGATGGGGATACCTATTGTTGAAGGTCGTGACTTCTCGGAGTCGGACAAGACCGGAAGATGTGTGATAATCAATAAGGCGGCATCTGACCAAGGCATCGACATTGGTGAAGGCGGGGCATTAGACGGAATCGACATCATAGGGCGCACCGGTGAAGTATGCATCAACTCTCTGAGGCAGGACATCTCACCAGTCTGCTACATCGCACTTCCGGAAGGATATTCGTCAATGCCATGGACATACATCAGGCTTGCAGACGGCTTCGACAGGCTGTCGTGCGTTGAGAAAATCAACGAGGTCCTTCACGAGATGGACCCTGTATATCTCTTTGAGACAAAACTTTACGACGGCATTCTCGGAGAGCTTTATAAGCCGGAAATCAAGCAGGAGAAGGTTATCTCGCTTTTCACTTTGCTTGCGGCAGTGCTCTCGCTCGTGGGAATCTTCGGGCAGGTGCTATTAGACTTACAATACAGCAGGCGTAATGTTGCCATCAGGAAGGTTTATGGTGCAGACAACGCTCCTATTATTCGGGAGTGCTTGGAAAGATACTCGATAAGGTTAGTCGCAGCCTTTGTCTTGGCAATGCCCGTGAGCTGGCTCGCCATTGTGAGGTGGCAGGAGAGTTTTGTCGAGAAGGTAGGTGTTTCGGGAATGGAGTTCTTTGTGGCCTTTGCGGTTATTGCCCTGCTGACGCTCGCCATAGTCGCCATAATGTCGTGGCGTGCTGTGCGTGACAACCCCGTCGATACGCTTAGAAAAGAATAAAGCATGATTAACGAAAACAATATCAACAAAATAAAATAGTAAAAATGTCAATAAGAAACATCATAGGAGGGAAGAGTTCGGCGGTGTCAAAGATGCTGAACATAGTGGGAATGGCGATGGCCTTCGCAGCACTGTATGTCATTATGGTTCAAGTCAATTTCGACCTTGGATACAACAAAAAAGTCAAGGATTCGGATAGGATTTACGCAATCAGCATGCCAGATTGGTTCACTCCTGGCAACTGGAGGACAACATTATCCAGACCGCTGTGTGAGAACGTTATCAACAATGTCTCATGCGTGGAATGTGGAAGCACCACCTCTATCGGCAAAGGCTATTCTGAGAAATTCTCTCTCCAAGAAGACGGTAGCGGCTCTTTTTATTTGAATGTCAGCCAATCATCTTTAGGAGCCTTTAAGGTTTTCAGCGTTGAGGCTGTTGAAGGCAGCATAGACAACATCGTTCCTTGGAAAGACCTTGTGATATCCGACACCAAGGCTGAAAAACTCGGCCTCCATGTCGGAGATGTGATATATAGTCATAATCATGGCGCCACAATGCAACAGTACAACATAGCTGCAATCTACAAACACTTTCCTTCCAACACTGATTTAAGTGAAATAGAGTGTTTTGTTAACATGGGCGACCTAAACATTGATTTATTCGGCGAGTGGAGTTATCCATATTTCGTAAAGTTCAACTCCGCTGATGACATAGAACCCTTTGAGAAACAAGCTTTTGACTATGTAGTAAAAACCTTCAACAACATGGCAAATGAGCATGGGGAGGAGCTGTCGGAGGAGGACAGGAAAGAGGCAGAGTCGAAACTCAAAATCAAACTGTTCCCATTTGATGAGATGTATTTCGAGAAGACTATCTCCAGTGCGGGAAGAAGCGGCAGCAAAACCACGACATACACACTTCTTGCCATTGCCATCTTGGTGATAGTCATAGCATTCATCAACTTCATCAATTTCTTCTTCGCCCTTGTGCCCGTGCGTTTGAAGTCGGTCAACACGAGAAAGATTCTGGGGGCATCACGCAGCAATCTGGTGTTTGGGATTGTTGTTGAATCGGTGGTGATGATTATCGTTGCCCTTGCCTTAGCAGCAGGAATAGTCAAACTCTTCTGTGGAAGCACCATCGCCGCGCTCATTCCATGCAGTGCCTTGATTTCAAACAATATAGCTATAGCGTTCGGCACTGCGCTCGGAGGCATAGTCCTTGCTATCGTATCATCACTCTACCCTGCCCTCTACATCACTGCGTTCCCGCCGGCTTTCGCACTCAAAGGCAGTTTAGGCACCGCATCAAAAGGCATGGCATTCCGTGTAGGACTCATCTGCTTTCAGTTCATTGTCTCTCTGATACTTATCATCTGTGCCAGCTTTGTTACGATGCAGAGGCAGTACATGCTTCACTACGATATGGGTTTCGACCGCAGCAATCTGCTTCAGGTCAATACATCATCGAAGATAGCAGCAATGAGGGAAAGCGCAACATCAGAACTGAAAAACAACCCCGAAATAAAAGATGTCACCTTTGCAAGCGGAGATATTGTGACGAGCTTCAGAATGGACTGGGGCAGACCTTTCAAAGGAGAGCAGATTAATTTCAAATGCTACCCTGTACAGCATAACTTCTTGGACTTCATGGGGATAGAGATTGTAGAGGGAAGAAACTTCACTGATAGTGACGAGTTATGTGATAATGGCGTCTTCATCTTCAACGAGGCGGCAAGAGACAAATTCGGGCTTACACTTGAGGACAAGATACATGGACATCAGACCGAGACCGATATTGTCGGGATATGTAAGAACTTCAATTACAAGGCCTTGTCAGAAGGAATAGAGCCATTCGCACTATATATTTTCGGCAAGAATCCATGGACAACGCTCAACACTCTCTATATCAGGACGCAGCCCGGAGCCGACATACCTACATTGATAGACTGGATAAAGACCAAACTCAACGAGATGGACCCGTCCGTTCCAAAAGATGAATTCGATGTCATGTTCTTTGACAGCCGTCTCGATTCTGAATACGGGAGAGAGAGGAACACATCACGTATCATATTGTTGTTCACAGTGTTAGCTATCACAATCTCCCTTATGGGTGTGTTCGGGCTTGTGATGTTCGAGGCGGAACACCGACGCAAGGAAATAGCCATACGACGCATTAACGGAGCCTCAGTGGTTGACGTACTCAAGATGTTCAATATCAAGTTCATACGTATTGTTATTGTTTGTTTTGTGCTCTCAATTCCTATCTCTTGGCTTATTGTTGATGCCTATCTCAAAGGCTTCGCTTACAGGATGCCGACGCATTGGTGGGTGTTCTTTTCAGCATTCTTGTCAGTGATGATAGTAACGCTAATAGTGGTAACATTACGTTGTTTATCAGCAGCATTATCAAATCCGATAAAATCAATAAAGACGGAGTAGCAATTTGTCTGTAATATGGATGTAAGTATCTGCATGCCAATGTGTTGCAGATACTTATTATTTTATTGGTTATTGCGTAAGGCAATGATTTTGGGGTGATACTAATCCGGAAGCCGTTATGATTCAGGTAAAAACCGATGGCAAGGAGACGAGGTAGATACAAAATAATGGGGGCGAGGCTCAGTCTCAAGAATATATTGAAGATGTTGGGGGCGGCAATACGGTGGCGCAAGCACTATGATAATCAATAATATTTGTTTATTTCGGGCAGTGTAGAAAGAGAAACAAGAGAAAGGTCGGGTATCCACGGAGACGAGTAAGCCCGGCGAGATACCGGGCTATATTAAGTTGGGAAACAATATCTATAAGAGTAATAAGCCGCACGTTGAGCATCGAGCGTGGTGGCATTATTTAGCGAAGCTAACGGCTCTTGTCTCTCTAATGACGGTAATTTTAATTTGTCCGGGGTAAGTCATTTCCGTCTGGATCTGGCGTGACAACTCGTAGGCGATGGTATCGGCTTCAGTGTCGCTAACTTTGTCGGCGCCAACGATTACGCGCAATTCGCGGCCAGCTTGGATAGCGTAAGTTTTCACTACGCCCGGATAAGAGAGTGCCATTTCTTCCAGTTTGTTAAGGCGTTGGATATAGGCTTCTACCACTTCGCGGCGTGCGCCGGGGCGTGCGCCGGAGATGGCGTCGCACACTTGGACGATAGGGGCAATAAGTGTTTCCATCTCTATCTCATCATGGTGTGCGCCGATAGCGTTGCAGACGTCAGCTTTCTCTTTATATTTCTCAGCAGTCTTCATTCCGAGGATTGCGTGTGGCAGTTCCTCTTCATTTTCAGCGACTTTACCTATATCGTGAAGCAGTCCGGCGCGTTTAGCCACTTTAGGGTTGAGACCGAGTTCTGCTGCCATGGTAGAGCTGAGTTTTGCCACCTCAATAGAGTGTTGGAGGAGGTTCTGACCATAAGAGGAGCGGTATTTCATTCTACCAATCATTCTGATAAGTTCGGGGGCGAGGTTATGGATGCCGAGGTCGATGACAGTACGTTTACCTGTCTCGATGATCTCCTGTTCCACTTGTTTTTCCACTTTCTTCACTACTTCTTCGATACGTGCCGGGTGGATACGTCCATCGGTAACGAGTTTTTGAAGTGAAAGGCGGGCTATCTCGCGTCTGATAGGGTCGAAGCCAGAGAGGAGGATAGCGTCAGGGCTGTCGTCAATAATGATTTCAACACCTGTGAGCGATTCAAGGGCGCGGATATTACGGCCTTCACGACCAATGATACGGCCTTTTATTTCGTCATTCTCGATATTGAAGACAGAGACGGTGTTTTCGATAGCGTGTTCTGATGCGGTACGCTGTATTGTCTCAAGAAGGATTTTCTTAGCGTCTTGGTTTGCCGACATTCTTGCCTCCTCAACGATTTCTTTTGCGAGAATCATTGCCTCGGCGTTAGCTTCATCTTTGACAGCCTCTTTCAGCTGTTCTTTCGCCTCGCTCACGGTAAGGCCGGAGATCTGTTCAAGTTTCCTCCTCTGTTCCTCCTGAAGCTTCTGAAGCTCCACCTCTTTGTTTTTAAGGTTCTCCTGTTGGTTAGTAAGGTTCTGTTGTTGATTCTTCAGTTCGTTGACCTTCCTTTGGAGTTCCTCATTACGCTGGTTGATTTGCTGCTGCTGTTGTTGGATTTTTGATTCAGCTTTTTGCAGCTCGCGTTTTTTCTCGTTCGTTTCTTTTTCGTAATCAGACTTCATTTGGAGGAACTTTTCTTTCGCCTGAAGGATTTTCTCTTTTTTAATCACCTCACCTTTTTCTTTTGCCTCAGACAGAAGCTGATTACTTTTCTTTGTCAATGCGTTACGCAACACGGTTGTTGCCAACAGCACACCTGCGCCGGCACCTATCAGGAGGCCCACCACAGCAAAAATAATTGTAGTCAAATCCATTTTTGTAATAAAAATTTGCTCTTTCGCGAAAAAGAAAAGAATCTGTCTGCCCAAAGGGATTGTAAACCCTTATAAATCACGCTTATGGCTGCCACGGCACGCAAACGTCCACTGGCATTTTATGCTCCTTTTGCAAGGATGAGGCCTGTTTTTGTACCCATGAGTCAACCGGTTTAATTGTTTAAAATGTTAAGGTTACATCATGCGACGGACAGACAGATATATTTTATAGGTTCTCAGTCAATAGAACATCGATGACATCAAGCTGTTTATCAAGATATTGGTCTTTAAATGCGGAATCATTTTCATACTTCACAACATTTGTGGCGAACTGTATGCATGCCATTGAGACAAGCGAGAGATAATCCTTATCGGTATATATCCTCTTATAATCCATCACCTTCTCATTTATCATGCTCTCAGCCCTACGTACCTTTGCCTCATCAGCACTATCTATCGTCAGGCGATAACTGCGGCCCGCAACTTTGACATCTATCCTTATCTCATTACTATCGCTCATCTCTCCAACGTTATTGCTGTTCAGCGTTCAATATCGTGATACAATTGTCTATTTCTTTCACCAAGGCTTTTATCAACTGCCTACTCTCTTGTATTTCTCTCTCGTTTCCGAGTGCGTTAACAATAGTTTTTTTATTAATTTTTTCTTTCAATTCTTCGTTCTCCTTCTGAAGAGTATCCACCTCCAGTCTCAACTCCTCATTCTGTCGAACAAGTTCAACGTTCTTCTCGACAAGCTGATTCTTAAGTAAAATAAGCTTTCTCAACTTCAATTCTATTTCCGAAAGTCTAACACTTAAATCAGCCATTTTCTATCAAAACGTTTTCCTTAGAATCTGGGTACAAAATTAAGCATTATTATCAGATAACGCAAGTTTTTTCCATTTTTTTTGATATTCCTTTCTATTACAACAATTTCAACGCTCCAAACACTCTACATTCAAGGCAGCGGCGTCGCATACAGTACTCTCTATAAAGGTGTATCAGCGCCTGTGAATGCCGTGCGCAGCCGACGATCACGCCATTTTTACGGAAGGCCCTCACTATTTTATTGTCCTCTCCCTCCATCTCCTCAAGGAAGCTGAAGCACCTGTCCTTTATTTCCTGCTTATCATGGCGTAACCCATAGCAATACAACACAGGTAGCACCGCGTTTATCACCACTATATTTATCGCTGACAACCCGACACGTCGTTCGGCATCCCGCTCAGTGCTTTTGTCAAACATATAGTGCCGGTTCCAATAGTCATTCGCGGCGACATCAAACAAACGCCTCACCGCACGGACATCCTCACAATTGACGAGCCGAGAGAACAAAGGGCCTTCGCACAGCAACGATGCGGCTTGCGATATTCTTATCGTCGGGAAGTTGGGCGGCCTCAACCGCAGAAACTTCCAGTAGGACACCGGCATCGTCATCAAACCATATTTCGAGCCCAGCACCTTAAATTCTCTTTGAAGCATAATAGGGTATGTGTCGGAGAACGAACGGTTTAGGAAGCCCGCACTCCCATACAGCATCGCCTCCACCTGAACCTTGTCGTTAAGGTGCTTACGTACTATCCTCAACGGCAGAATCTTCGCAAGCCATTCGAAGGCATCATTATTCACCCTCAGACCAAAATAACGCATAACACGCTGATACAGAGTCTCCTCCCAATCATTATTATTCGCCTTCAACGCCCTCTTCACACCTTCCACCTCATATTCCAACCGCTCAACCGACATCCTTTCCAACCACGAAAGCCATGTGAACTGCTGTATGAACCGTATCAGGTTACTACACGGGACATCCCTCTTCGACCTAACAAATGCTGCGTATTTGTCCAAAATGGACTCATCAAACTTCCCCTTGACCTCCAAAGTGGGAACGCCCTCGACCCTCTTATCATCTTGATATACAACATGCAGAACCACACTATTATACGCCTTATCATCTTGATGACCATGCTGATACCAATCCGACGAGTTGACATGCATCTCCACATTCCCAGCCCAAAGCGCATCTCCCACCCTAACTTTTGCATCACAATAATCCGGCCCGGAATCACGGTTGCGCACTCCAACCGACACTATCTCGACCGTCTCTCCCTCGGTAGTAAATAAATCAGTGGTTAACAACTTGTTCTCCCACAAGTAATATAGGAACTCTTCTTTCATAATTAACGGTTTTTGGTTCGACAAAAATACTACTTTTTCTCATGTAAAATCATTACAAATCAAAATTTTACATCTTTTTACATTTCGTCTTGCCAAAATGTGATTTTGAAAAAATCCGTTAACTATTTTTATTCCTAAAAATCGTTTACAGTCTGTTGATGTTAATTTTTATTTGTAGTCTGGATTTATTTTAGACCTTTGCACATATAGACGAAGACATATTTGCCTACATTTCCGCAGCGGTCAACAACTATGGTGTCGCAAGGGACGATGCTTTCAAAACTGTTCTTAAGATACCTTTCAGGGTCATAATAGTCGGAACTTTCGGACAAGAACCAATAGTCGCCACCTTTTTTCAAACCGCCTCTCTCCTCGTTAATCCATTGATACTTATGGATTTTCTTTATATCACCAATTCCATACATATTAATACCGAGCGGATAAGCAACGTAATAATCCAGATTAGCGAGGGGGAACCACTGCAAAGCAATCATGCCGTCGTCTTCCTTCATCATGCCAGCCTCAACCTTCTCATTCCTAATCGCTTCAAACTGAGGCTTGATTTTCCGCCAGCCGTAAATTGTCATTGTTACGTCAGTCTCATTCCATCTCGAAACCGTCTTAGACTTTTCAGAAAAACGCATCGGAATGAAACCGGTCTTTATCTCCAGCACTCCGACAAAAACCACGACAGCTATTGTCAACACACTCGCAACCAACGATTTAGGCAGTCTAAGTCCCGCCTCTGACACGTCTTGTTTCTCGGCAAGAAAAGCTGCAGGAAACAACATCAGCATTGTTACCGCCGGTGACGACCAGTGGGGCAGTATGCTTCGAGTGAGAGAGAACACCCAGAAGACAAACACAAAAGGCAACGCGAAAAGAAGCAAGAGCCGCCTTGGCGTCGAAGAGATATAGCTCCTACCCTTAACTAATGCAACTAACGCAATGATTATCAACACAAAATTAACCGGATTATTATATAAAATCTCACCAGCAAGCTCTCCGAGGAAATATTCAAGATGCAGCTTTCCAAACAATCCCACCCTATCGCCATGAAACGAGAAACTGATGAAATCATTCTGAATATTCCATATTAATAAAGGAAGCAGACAAAGTGCAGAAAGGAAGACTGAGATATATAAATATTTGTTTTTCAACAATTTCCTATCGTAAAGCAAGACATAAAGTCCAACACCCGACCAAATAAAAACTCCCGAATACTTCGATAGCATAGAGAGTCCGGCGAGGAAGCCTCCGAGAACAAGCAAGACATTATCATTTTTCGAGCTTTCACCATTGTTTTTCTCTCTACCGATAAAAAATCTTAGAAAACAATACAGCGACAGTAACAGGAAGAGCATCAATGGGGTGTCGGGCAAAATAAATATTCCCGTGACGACAAACGCATAAACCGAGGAGGTATAAAGCAAAGCAGCGTAAAAACCTGTGAGTTTGTTCTTTATCAAACAACCCATCTTATATATAATATATGTGTTGATTGTCATGAACACAACCGATGACAGCCTGAGAGCTAACTCACTATCGAACAACAGGTTAAGACTGAACAGCTGCATCACCCAGCCCACCATTCCGGGATGGTCGAAATGACTCCAATCCGGATATTTTGCGTATGTCCAATAATACACCTCGTCATTCCCGAACTCAAGGAAGGCTGCCAAAAAAGCACGAATCAACGCGCTGATGACGAGCAGCCACAACAAATAATTATCAATCTTATCTTCCCTAATCCTCATTTTTCTTAATAATTTTCACTAAAACATTTTTTAAAAAAGCAAAAACCACCACTATGTAAACCGCCCACATGAAATAGGTGCGTCCCTTCATCAACTTACAATGGTCCCAATCAAAAAAATAAGCAAATTCATGTCGCACTAAAGGATTGAGATACAATATACTACCATCGTTTTGCTCTACCTCCACCCTAATATAGGTGTCGTCATCGGAGAACAAATACGAACATTCATCAACATCATTGACTTTGAACTTTATTTTCCCCTCCTGACCGATGAACCTCATCTCCTTTACCACCGAAGGCATAGAGATAGACAAGGTATCACCCTGCAAATCAACACTTTTCAAAGGCAGGACATCAGAAAGACGACCTTTACTTGCCACACCATAAGCGCTTCCTGTCTCAAGCGACTTACAAACAGAAGCCGCATCAACGGAAGCGGACAAGACAGCAGTATGATATGAATATCCATTAACATCATCTGAATAACCATTAGGACAACCGTTGGCAACAACATTCACCCTATGACCGTTCGACAACGCTATATCCCAGTATTCCAACGAATTATCACCATGACTCAAAGCCTCTATACACCTATAGTGGTCAAGATTCTTCAATTCACCCTTCTTAAAGCCGTGAGACGGATGGGCGAGTGCCACAACACCATTCTCCCGTCTCAGCCTGTCAATATTAAACTGTTTACAATGAACAGATTGCATGAAGGGGAAATCCATTTTTCTTTTCTCAGAATAATTGATACAAAGATAACGGGTCCCAGAAAGAGAAAAGCCGTATTCGTATGAGTTAATCCCATCATTATCAGAGTCTTCATTACGGAAATCATAATAATGAGGATTAGAGAACGCATCTTCACCAACACCTTCATACGGATTATAAATAAAACTTCCCGTAAAGGGCTGCGGTTCAAACATATACGAAGGCACTGCAAGATACATTCCCAACAAAAGCAGAAGCACCACCCCTACAAATGAGCTCAGAATCAGCGTCCAACGATTCTTCTTAAGTTTCTCAAGCAAACCATTTACATACATTTCTTTTTCTTAATAAACAATAACATGTCAAGACTAATAAATATTAACAGCGAGACGCAGAAATATTGTGCAAAGGTATAAATAATTATTTATCCACGAAATTTTTTATAATAACGAAAACATTTTTGGGAAGAACATACTTATATAAAATAAAAATGAGTAATTTTGCAATCTTATTTAAAATCATTCTTAATTAAGTTAAAATATGGGCTCAGAACCAAACGGAAATATCATAGAGGAAATCACGAAGAAGGACTACGAGTTTGGCTTTGTGACAGACATCGAGACAGATTTTGCGCCAAAGGGATTGAGTGAGGACATCATACGGCTGATATCCAAGAAAAAGGAAGAGCCGGAATGGCTGTTAGAATTCAGATTAAAGGCGTATCGTCATTGGTTAACGTTAGAGATGCCGACATGGGCGCACCTTGACATTCCTCCTATTGACTATCAAGACATTATATATTATGCAGCGCCAAAAAAGCGCAAGGAGAAACAGAGTTTAGACGAGGTTGACCCCGAATTGTTAGCGACGTTCGACAAGCTTGGCATATCGCTTGACGAGCAAAAGAAGTTATCGGGTGTAGCTGTTGACGCTGTGATGGACTCCACATCAGTAAAGACCACCTTTCAGGAGACGTTGACGAAGCACGGGATAATATTCATGTCGTTCAGTGAGGCGGTGAAGAAGTATCCCGACTTAGTGAGGCGGTATCTTGGCACGGTGGTGCCATACACTGACAATTTCTTTGCGGCTTTGAACTCCGCTGTTTTCAGTGACGGTTCATTCTGTTACATTCCCAAGGGCGTGAGATGCCCGATAGAGTTATCGACCTATTTCCGCATCAATGCAGCGAACACAGGACAGTTTGAACGCACCTTAATTGTTGCGGACGAAGGCGCGTACGTCAGTTACATGGAGGGCTGCACCGCTCCGCAACGCGATGAGAACCAATTACATGCCGCTATTGTCGAAATCATCTCCGAGAAAGATGCAGAGGTAAAATACTCGACGGTGCAGAACTGGTATCCGGGCGACAAGGACGGCAAGGGAGGGATATATAACTTCGTGACAAAGAGAGGGATATGCCGTGGCGAGCGTGCCAAGATTTCGTGGACGCAAGTAGAGACCGGCTCGGCCATCACGTGGAAATATCCGAGCTGCATCTTGAAAGGCGACAACAGCAGTGCAGAGTTCTACTCGGTGGCTGTGACGAACAACTACCAGCAGGCTGACACCGGCACCAAGATGATTCACCTTGGGAAGAACAGCCGCAGCACCATCATTTCCAAGGGAATATCCGCGGGACACAGCCAGAACGGATACAGAGGATTAGTAAAAATAGTGCCTTCGGCGACCAACTGCCGCAACTTCTCGCAATGTGACTCCCTGCTTCTCGGCAACAACTGCGGGGCGCACACATGGCCTTACGTGGAATGCGGCAACGACAGCAGCATCCTCGAACATGAGGCCACGACATCGAAAATCTCTGAAGACCAGCTTTTCTACTGCAACCAGAGAGGCATAGGCACGGAAAAGGCTATCGGATTGATTGTCAACGGATATGCAAAAGACGTCCTTAACAAACTGCCAATGGAGTTCGCCGTAGAAGCACAGAAACTGCTTTCAATAACCCTTGAGGGCAGCGTAGGTTAAAACATAATTATCAACAACACAAATATATATAACATGTTATTTAACATCAAGAACTTACACGTCTCAGTAGCAGGCAAAGAAATATTAAAAGGATTAAACTTAGGTGTCAACGAGGGAGAGATACACGCCATCATGGGTCCTAACGGCACCGGCAAAAGCACATTAGCAGCCGCCATCACAGGGCGAGAAGGCTATGAGATAACCGAAGGAGAAATCTGGTATAAAGGCAAGGACATCACAAAGATGTCGCCAGAAGACCGCGCCAACGAAGGCATCTTCCTCAGCTTCCAATACCCCGTGGAGATACCGGGCGTAAGCATACAGAACTTCATGCGCACAGCAGTCAACGCCAAACGCGAGTACCAAGGACTGCCCCCAATGTCGATGATAGAGTTCAACAAGATGATGAAGCAGAAACAAGCCATGGTGGAGATTACCGAGAAACTGCAAAACCGCTACGTCAACGTTGGATATTCTGGTGGCGAGAAGAAAAAAAACGAGATATTCCAGATGGCTATGCTTGAGCCGAACCTCGCAATACTCGACGAGACCGACTCCGGACTCGACATCGACGCTCTTAGAATCGTGGCCAACGGCGTCAACCAGCTGCATAACGACACCAACGCCTTCATCGTAATAACTCACTATCAACGCCTTCTCGACTATATCGTCCCTGACTTCGTACACGTAATGTACGACGGAAAGATAGTGAAGTCGGGAGACAAGAAGCTCGCTCTTGAACTTGAAGACAAAGGATATGAATGGGTCAAGGATATTGTAAAATAACATTAACATGGAATCATTAAGGAAAACACTTTTGGATTTCGTATCAGCCGAGATGGACAACATCAAGGCGAACGACACTCCACTCGTATCGCGAATGCGAGACGAGGCGTTGGCACGTTTTCAGGACAAAGGCTTCCCGACACGAAAAATGGAGCATTGGAGGCATTCCAAGATAATTGAAAACCAAGGCATAACATACAATATCAAAGCTGACCGCTTCTCTAACAGCTGCCATGAGTTCAACTGCATGATAAAAGACTTCGACACCGAGGTTATCACCATCAAGAACGGTGTCATCGCTGACAGCGACAGGTTCAGGACGTTAGGCAACGGCATCATCATTGGAAGCACCATGGAGGCGATGAGACGACTGCCAGAGCTCTTTGACAGGCATTTCGGCAAATGCCATACCGACGAGACTAACGGCTTCACCGACATCAACACAGCACTTTGGCAGGACGGATTCTTCATCTACGTACCCAAAAACGCCGTAGCGGAGAAACCCATCCAAATCATCAAACTCATTGACAGCAAAAGCAATCCTTTCATTCAGACAAGGAACATCGTCATTCTTGAAGACAACGCCGAGCTGAGTATCGTTGACTGCGACGACACGAAGTGCCATCAGCCGAGCATGATAAACTCTTATTCCGAGACCTTCATTGGAAGGAACGCACACCTCGTCACATACAAGCTCCAGAACCTCAACGACAGCACCACACTCATCAACACCAACGCCACTATACAGTTGGAAGACAGCGCATTACGTTCTTTCATCATCAGTTTCAACGGAGGAAAGATTCGTAACAACATCACTGTCAACCTTAATGGAGAGGGTGCCGACTCGCATGTCTATGGCCTTTATCTCATGGATAAGACGCAACATGTTGACAATCAGCTAAAGATAAACCACAACGTGCCAAACTGCACCAGCAACGAGAAGTTCAAGGGCATACTTGATGACGAGGCCTCCGCGGTGTTCAACGGTCACGTCTATGTGGCTCATAACGCTCAGAAAACCAACGCATACCAGAACAACAGCAACATCCTTCTCACCGACAAGGCGAAGATAAACACCATGCCTTTCCTTGAGATTTATGCTGACGACGTGAAATGCTCACACGGCACCTCGACGGGGCAGCTCGACCAAGAAGCGATGTTCTACATGCGTCAAAGGGGAATCAGCAAGGAAGACGCGCGTATGCTCTTGATGTATGCCTTTGCCGCAGAGATTAGCAACAACATCAGCATCTTAGCCTTAAAAGAACGTATTGACGACATGATACAGCGCCGGCTCAGGGGCGAGCTTTCGAGCTGCGACACATGCGCTTTCCAATGCGGTGCAAAGGAGTACGACTTCAAAATTGATTTAGACAAGATATAGACTATATATTAATAAGGTGTAAACACTGTTCTTGGGCGCAAAAGTTAACTTTTGCGCCGAAGAACTTTTTTCCTTTTACCTTACAAAGAAATCTTGCCCACCAAAAGCATCATCAGAAGTGACGGCAGAAGACAATTTCTCAGCATCATTTCTCGACACGAGAGTAAGCCTCCTCATAATCACGTGTCCCCGTCCAAATCTCATGGATATAAGGGTTACGGTGCATCTTCTTAGAACGCTTAATAATATATCCGAGGCATAACACATTGGCAGTCAACGCTAATAACGACAGGACGCCCTGCATTGTCGGGTCAGCAAAATCAGGACGCGACGACATCGCGAGTTCAAGGCCACTTGAATACCAGTCGCCATACAAGGAAGGCACGACGCTGAAGCTGCTTCCAACCATGAAGAGAGGAAACACCTGAGCAAACATACACCATATCGCAAGAGTGTTAGCGCGGTTCTGAATCCATGCGCCTTTATTCCAAAACATTGCAGCAAAGGTAGGTGCAAGCAGCAGTGCGAGGCCACAATACCAGCTGTGTGTTGGCAGATTCATATAAGTATAATTGAAATTCCAGATATCATAGCTGATGATGAAAGCCCATGTCATATCCGGCCACAACATATCGGAATGATTCTTATCCTTTGAGCGATAGATGCCAAACCAGCCCGTCATACAGAAGATGTTCAGCAGTCCGGCCAAGGCATTGACCCAGTTCCACCAGCCGCCGTAAAGCCACACGCCCTCATTTGAATACCAATATCGGGAACCGGTATCATTCAATGCGATATATCCATTGATAGCAGACTCTATGTCGGAACCGACAGCTATAAGGATATTTATTGCGACGATGACGAAAGGGAAAGGCTTAAACCACTCTTTCTTACCTATTCCCCAACGGTATTTTATCATCATGAAGCCGATAGCCCCGGCCAAGGCAGCATAGAGTTTCGCATAATGAAACCACCCGTTCATAAACAGATAAGTCTGGTTTTCCAACGCCCAAGACGAGCCGTTGCGGACACCCACGCCTATTGCAATGAAATAAACCGTAAGTATCATCGGCAAGATAAAGAAGAAAAATATCCCACCCGACTTTGAGCGACGCGCCAACTCATTGGTCACTATCAGACCTACAAACACCATCAGCCACCCAAGAAGCTGACAGCCAGACAATTCTCCATAAATGTTAAAAAGCATAATAACCTCCTGTTGTTTTTTTTTAGAAACAATTCTTATAAAAAAAGGTTTAATTTCATTAACATGAATGATAGAAACATTTCTTTGAAAACGGGGTATGTAACAAAATTTTTTTCTTATTTTTGCAGACTAAAAACGATGGAATTGAACAACTTCGACATACAGAAAATCAGGGAGCAGTTTCCCACCCTAAACCAGATGGTTTACGGCAAGCGGCTGGTCTATTTTGACAATGCGGCGACGACACAGAAGCCTATAAGTGTCATTGATAGAGAGCGCGACTACTATTTGAACGAGAACTGCAACATTCACAGAGGAGTACACTATCTGAGCCAGATGGCGACGGAGGCATACGAGGAGGCGAGGAAGACGGTGGCGACGTTTGTCAACGCGAGGCAGCCGGAGGAGATAATCTTCACGAGGGGCACCACCGAATCGCTCAACCTGCTCGCCACATCGTTAGGGCAGCTGCTCATCGGAAAGGACGACAGCATAGTGGTGTCCGCCATGGAGCATCACTCCAACATGGTGCCGTGGCAACAGCTGCTTACACGCATCAACGGCACCTCCAGCAACCTCAAGGTCATTCGCATGGACAAAAACGGAGTCCTCGACCTCAACCATTACGAGGAGCTTCTCCAACAGAGGCCGAAAATCGTCTCCATAGCACACATCTCCAACACATTAGGTACTATTAATCCTATCAAGCTGATGATTGAGATGGCACACCGCTACGACATTCCTGTCATCATTGACGGAGCACAGTCGATGGCACACCATATCATTGACGTTCAAGACCTTGACTGCGACTTCTACGTCTTCTCAGGACATAAGATGTACGCTCCAATGGGAATAGGCGGTCTTTACGGGAAGATGGAATGGTTAGAGAAAATGCCGCCGTATCAGTTCGGAGGCGAGATGGTCGATAAGGTAAGTTTTGAGAAGACGACATTCAACAGGGTACCTTTCAAGTTCGAGGCGGGCACCCCTAATGTCGGCGCGGCACTCGGATTGGAGACAGCGGTAAAGTTTATCCAAAGCCTTGACAGACAAGCTGTTGAAGAACACGAGAACCTGCTGCTCGAACACGCCACCAAGCAACTGAGAGAGATAGAGGGCATCCACATCATCGGAGAAGCACCCCAGAAGAGCGGACTCGTCTCATTTGTCATTGACGGCATACACCCTTACGACATAGGCACCATCATTGACAAAATGGGCATTGCCGTGAGGACCGGACATCATTGTGCCGAACCCGTGATGACGTTTTTCGACATCCCCGGAACAGTGAGAGCCTCCTTCGCACTATACAACACATTAGAAGAAATAGATTTATTCATATCAGCAGTAAAAAAGGCTGCATTAATGTTAAGATAATGACAATCAAAGAAATACAAGACTCTATCGTTGAAGAGTTCTCTTCGTTTGACGACTGGATGGACCGTTATTCCCTCCTCATTGAGATGGGCAGGGAATGTCCTATCATCGACCCACAATACAGAAACGACAATTATTTGATAAACGGCTGCCAATCAAGGGTGTGGCTTCATGCCGAGCTAAAAGACGGGAAGATTTATTTCACCGCCGACAGCGATGCCGTGATTACAAAAGGAATCATCAACCTCCTTATCAAGGTACTCTCAGGTCAAACCCCGGCCGACATCATCAACGCCGACATGTCTTTCCTTGACGAGATAGGTCTGAAAGAACACCTCTCACCTACCCGCTCCAACGGATTGCTCTCGATGATAAAACAAATGATGCTTTACGCAGAAGTAATGAATGTAAAAAAATAATAACAATGAACGAAGAAGATAAAAACATATTGAGGGAACGCGTCATTGCAGTGCTGAGCGGCATCTATGACCCGGAAATACCGGTAGATATTTACCGCCTCAAACTGATTTACGAAATAAACATCGATGACGAGGGCAATGTTGGCATCGTAATGACTGTCACCACCCCAAACTGCCCTGTTGCAGAGTATCTTCCGAACTATGTGAGGGAGAAGGTTAGCGCAATAATGGGCGTGAAATCATGTACCGTTCAGATGACTTTCGAACCCGCATGGACTCCCGATGTGCTGCCACAAGACGTCAGGGACGAACTCGGCCTCGATGACGGATTCGGAGTGAGCGACATGATGTATTAATAGGTGAGACTAAAATATTAGTGCAGGCAACAACCGGCATGGCATTGTCTGCACTTTTTTCATGCTATCGCTGCCCTCGAAATAAGAAAGCAGCATATTCAAGTCATTGTAAATCAGAAGTGGCGATCACAAAAACCTCAAAAGAAGCCTTTCACCTCTCATCACCAAATACAAGCTCCCGGACAACAATAAGACTTATCCTATCAATTCTTCCGCCATTCCAAGGAACATCATCGCAACGGCATTAAAGTCCATGTTAAGGTCTTTACTCAGGCCCACTTTGTCCTTGAAAATAGCCACGTTGAACCATTGCAGGCATTGGAAGGCACGATGGAACCTCAGACGCCTCAGCTCGGTCTCCGTCGGCTTATGTCCTTCGTAAGCTTCAAGCAGTGACAACGCCTTGTCGAAACCGGCATTACCATAGCAGGCTATATCATAATATGGGTCATTCATTCCAGCGAACTCCCAATCAAGGACGTACAACTTATCTTCAGCGACAACGATATTAGTAGGCTGATAATCACAATGGCAAGGCACCTGTTTCACATTTTGGAACTCCTCACGCAACTCCTCAAGTTTCTTGCGCAAGGTGAGGTACTCCTGCGGATGCGAAAAGCCGAACTCCTTACAATAGTCCTCATAACGTCTTAAACGGCCGAAGGCATCGTAGTCACTGAACACCACATTGCTCTCATGAAGCGTCTTCAGAGCCCTTACCGACTGCTCATTATACGATTCAATATCGATTGTAGCGAGCACTGTTCCATCGACAAACCTCGCCATTTTCTCACCCGAAGGCACGTCAAAATAAGTCGTCTCGTTGTTAAGACCAAGATTTTCAATAGCTTTGATATTCCTCAGCTCATCAGTTCTGTCAACGAACCTCTCGGCATGATTACCCGGAACACGATAAGTGTATTTCTCTCCGAGGCACTCCACGACGTAAGTGTAATTACTCATTCCGCCCTCAAGGCGTTCCACGATTCTCGCATCTTGAGCGTTCAAGATACTACAAACTCTTTCAACAATATATTTTTCTATTTCCATAGTATTTTAAAAAATGCAAAGATAGAACAATAATTTCAAAAAATATTTCCACCTATTAATTTTTTTTGTACTTTTGCAGCGCAAATGGGGGTTTAGCTCATCTGGTAGAGCGTTAGGTTCGCAATCTAAAGGTGGCCGGTTCGAGTCCGGTATCCTCCACAGAAAAGACTCACAACCCGCTGAAAATCAGTGGGTTTTTCTTTTTAAAAAAATCAAAGTCCCTTTTTTAGTCCCCTATTTTAGCCTTTTTGAATAAAAATTAGTGGAGTCGATTTGCTCCACAAATACGGTTTTTGTAATACACAAATAATACCCAAACTATCTTTTTAAATGTACAAAAAAATGAAGGGTGTCAGACACAGAAAAGAGACACCCTTACTTTACCAATTGATTACTTTTCCACTATTTCTTAAACCTTTTTTTTGAGATTGGATCGATATTGCTTACTAACTTTTAGTAAATCAAGGGCATAATCAGCATCTACTACTATTATACCACCATATTGCGATGTTGCATCATCAATAACTCCACTACTTTTGATTTTTTGAGCTGTTGGCATTGAGCATTGAAAAAGGTCGGCGATACCAGCTATACCATAAACAAGATTTTTTTTGGTAGCTTGAGTTTTGCCATCACTTTCCAACGCAACATCGTTCATTACTATTGTAAGTAATTCTTTCAAATCACCGATTGTGGCTTGAAACAATGGTTTGCTAAAATCCAACAAATTTTCTAATTTTACTTTTAATTAATCCAAACATAATCGTATTCAATTTATAACCCTCCTGATTATTTGTTTGATTTATAGGCAATACCTCCTTTCATTTTTAAGTTAATAAATTGATTCATGAATCATTAATTATATGCTGAAAAAACAGTTTTTCTAATTTCAGAAGCCGAGAACCCATGAAGATTGTCCCTGTAATATGCAACAAGATAGTCGGATGCGATGTGTTGCGGTATGCCATCATACCTGAAGAAGTTAGCCAATATGAATAGGTTTTTATTTCTGCAACCTGGATGCATAGAATAATGAGCCTCGAATAAGGTGTGGGTATTCTGGATTTGTTCACGTATCTTAGTGTAATCTGATAACGGTGTGGCAGGGAACGTAATGTCTCTGGTCGTTGTGATTGTTGTAGTTATAGGTGAAGCAGGTGTTGTTGGTATGAAATGGTAGGCTAAGGCATTTCTGTTGATCCATAATTTCGTATCAGCAGACCAGAAACAAGCCCTCGACACATTACTACAGGCTAGATCAAATTTCAAATCCGTCCGCCCCGTCAATCCCAAAGCATTTCCAAGATCAGAATATAATGCCTTGTGATACAGAGGGTTGTTAAGGTCATGATAAACCAAGACCTTCAATCCAGTCCCAGTCGGCGATGTGAAAATTGCAAAGACACAAGGATTAAGCTTCAATTCATCTCTAACTAGTTCAATATCATCAACGTGGTCAAGATCGATACAGATGATAGGGCTCAGTTCAATCAAGCCGCTGTCCGTTCTTTGAGAGAACGTTCCAGAGAAGCAGATAACAGGTAACAGCTTTATTTTCAATTCATTTCGTCTGTTCGAATCTTTCTCTTTTCTAATTTGATTTATATGGGACTTGAAATCTTGTGACGGATTTTTTATGGAATCAAGAACGGCTGACAGAAGACATTGCTTGGGTAGATTCGTTTCCATAATGTTATCGAATACACTTACTATTATATCATTCATAAGCCTCATTTTTTACAAATTTTACTTGGACGTCTGTAGTGCCATTTTTTATTTTTTTATATAGTATCTATTATAGGGAGGTCTAAAAAAATGGTTCAAAAAGGAGGAAATAATTAACAGTGCAGACCGTCTTTTTAATATACTACCTTCTCA
>SAMEA3663297__coassemble_435_pt1 | contig 22897 bp, 22 predicted proteins | sample SAMEA3663297__metabat2_high_PE_006 | metagenome-assembled genome bin SAMEA3663297 (sample SAMEA3663297) | pig gut metagenome | biome: pig gut; feature: pig-associated habitat; material: faeces | place: China | collected 2013 | reverse complement strand
TCCATTGGGGAGGCATATTCAAAAATTTGTGTTCCCTACATGAATATCAAGAATTAACGGCATTCAAGAACTTATAGAGAGCAGCAAGAAATGTTAAAACTTGTTTCAGCATACAATGGAAAAATATTAGCTCGACGAATGTCGAGCTAATATTTATAAGAATACAATAATATCAAAAGTGGTTTATTCTTCTTTAATTATATTTAGAAGAACAATATTCCGTTATTTTCAATCTCTGCGTTATCGCGGAGGGCTGAGTAGGCAGAGCCGTTAAGAATCTGGTTGTTGAAGTTCGACTTCTTTTCACGCAAGATGCTGGCATAATCTGTTGGGCCGGCAGGAGCGTTCTTAGTAACCTTTACGACCACGAGGGCGTTACCACCTTCTATCGGGGCTGAATAAACGCCTTCCTTCATACCCAGTGTTGAGCCTATAACCTTATCTTCAACGCCGAAGTTTCCAAAACTACGACCATCGAAAGAGATGTTATCGATAGTGGTCTTCTCACCCTTAAGCTCATCAATCATTTTCTGATAATCAGTGCCGTATGATTTTGCTTTCTCAGCAAGCATCTCACCTTTTTTCACTTTTTTAATTTGGTAAGCATAACGTTCAATCATATCGTCATAGCTGATAACGCCTTCAGGAGTTATTTTAGTAAGCACTGCCACGACATACATATTTTCGAGTTCGAAGACATTAGACATATCGCCAACTTTAACATCGTCCTTGAAAGCCCATCTAACGATTTCGCGAGGGTTGTTGATGCCTGTGATACGGTTAGTATATTTCTTCAGAGAAGGGAATGTACGTTTGTTAAGACCTTGAGCTTCAATTGCTGCGTTGAATTGTTCAGCTGTTTTATTCTCGGTAACGAATTTGTTCACATCGGCGAACACCATCTGGTCTGTTTCTGAGCTTGCAGTGATTTCGTGAGTGATGACGGCCACGCGAGCCATTGGTTTTGCTTCATTACGGTTAGTAACCTTGACGATATGGAAGCCGAAAGGAGACTCGACTACGCCGACGGTACCGACCTTGTTATTCTGGACGAACTCGTTAAAAGTAGGGACCATTGCGCCGTCAAGAAACCAGCCGAGGTCACCATTATTTGTCTTTGCGCTTGGGTCGTCAGAGAAGCTGACGATGCCTTCGATTTTGCCAGACTTCTTTATTGTCTTATAGAGGCTGTCGGCGAGGGCGTTAGCCTGTTCTTTGGTGCGTGTTGCTGAAGAGCGGAGGGCACCTTGGTAAGCGATAAGGACATGAGAAGCCATCAGAGAGTCAGAGCGGTTAGCCTTATCCATTATTCGTGCGACATTATAAGCGCCATTGCTTTCGTATGGGCCATACACGAAGCCAACCTCATTATTTGCGACAACATCTTCAAGTTCGACAGGAAGTGCGTTAGTGAGTTTCCATGAGCTGTCGTAAGGCATATCAGAGTTGTAAGCCACAAAGTTAGCAACATTTGATGTCTGTGCCAAACCTTCTTTTACCGACTCGACATAATTCTTTGCTGCCTCATAATCAGCCTTTGAAGGTTTCACATCGAAGACGATGTAGTCGATGGCGCGTGTCTCATCTGCCTGGTATTTGTTCTTATATTGCTCGTAATATTTTCTGTTATCCTGTTCGGTGACGACCACTGTTGAGTCAGGGATGGTGGTATAGCGAACGGCATACACCTCTGCTGATTTCTTTGCATTTTTATTCTCGTTATAGCGGTCGGCGAGTTTTTTAGGCATATAGAAGCCATGTTTGAGGAGGCTCTCATATTTTGTGTTCAACCTATCCTGCATGATGGCGTTCTCAAAATCCAACCATGAGGCCTGCATCTCAGGGCTATATTGGTCGAAGTTGTTGATGAAATTTCTCACAGCCTCTCTATCAAACTTTCCGTTTGCATCTTGGAAACTCTGAGCTACATACTGATTAGGCTCATCGCCAAGGAATTGGTCAACAAGTTCGGCTGAGGTAACGGTAAGGCCGAGAGCGGAGAATTCCTCATTCATGATAATCTCCCTGATCATCTGTTCGAGTGTCTGGTTACGGACGTTGAAAGCATCATCATTTGAGATTGAGCCTGTGTTTCTCTTTTGATTCTCAATGTTCTGTTCCGCCAAATTTGCAAAATCCTGATAAGTAATTTTCTCTCCGTTTACTACTGCCACATCATTTTGCTGTCTTCTGTTTGTGCTTTTAAAAAGGTCACCCAACACAAAAGCCAAAAGTGCCAAGCCAATGATAACCACTAAAATACCATAGTGTTTTCTGATTTGTCCAATTGCTGCCATAGTTTAATATTTTCTTTTCTTTTTTATTATTCTCAAATTTATTTTAAACGTGCAAATTTACAAAATCCGTGAATATATCCAACATTTTTAGCAAAAAAATATAACTCATTGATTGTCCTTTATTTCCACCTCTTCGAGTTTAGTATCTGACGCTTTGATTATTTTAAAGAGGTATTTTCCGATAGGGATTTCCTCCCCTACTTGTGGAATACTTTCGTGATAATGTATGATATAACCGGCGAGTGTCTCGTAATCATCTGATTCGGGGAAGTCGTATTTATAGGCTTTGTTAAGATAATCTATTTCGAGGCGGGCGGAGAAGATCCTGTCGTTCTCTTTAATAGTTTTTTCAACAGTTTCCTCTTCGTCATACTCGTCTTCAATCTCTCCAAAGATTTCCTCTATCAGGTCCTCGATAGTGATAATGCCGGCGGTACCTCCGAACTCGTCAACGACGACCGCAATACTCTGGCGTGTTTTTGAAAGATGTTGGAGCAGCTCTTTTGCCCCGAAAGTCTCCGGATAGAAGTCGATTTGCCGCACTCTCTCCTTGATGGCCTTATTGTTATGAAGCAGGTCGTTGATATGGATATAACCAATGATATTATCGATATTATCCTCATAAACAATAAGTTTAGAGTGCTTTGTCTCTTCAAACACTCTTTTAACCTCCTCAATGGTGTCGTTTATTCCGACGGCCTTGATTTCGTTTCGCGGCTGCATACACTCGCGAAGCTTTACATATTGGAAGTCGATTGCATTTTGAACCAGCTCGATACCTTGTTGAATATCCTCGTTCTCCTCATCGCGGTCAGCGTACTCCTTCAGATAGTCGTTCAAATCCACAGTGCTGAGTTTATAGTCTTCTGGCTTGATATCCATCCTGAAGACGTGTTTGATAATGAGCTCTGAGATACCTATATATATGAAAATCAGAGGGAAAAGAACGATATATATTATCATCATCGGGAAGGCGACAACATGCATTAGTCCATCAGGATTGATTCTTGAAAGTGTTTTAGGTATGAACTCGCCTATAAACAGAATCAACAGGGTGGAGATGATTGTCTGGCAGAGGAGGATAGAGAACTCATTAGATAAGGCATCAGGTAACACGCTCACTATCACGGGCTCAAGGATTCTCGCAATAGAGATGCCATATACCACATTGGCGATATTGTTTCCAAGAAGAATACAGCCGATAAACATCGACTGGTGTTTTACGAAATTATTTATCAGTTTTGCGATAAAACTATTTTTCTTCAAGTCAAGCTCCAATTTCAGTCTGTTGGAAGACAAGAAGGCTATTTCGACACTTGAGAACAATGCCGAGACCAAAAGCGATAGTATTACGATTTGCCAATCATTCATTTGATTATCAATATTATTCTATTCGGTATCCTCTATCTCGAGGGTCGCCCTAATACCATGGATAATGCGTTTTGTGAAGCTCTCGTCTGCTTCGAGGCTGTCACCGAATATCACCTTATCAGGGCTTGAGATTTTAACATAGTTTCTTGTATAAATCTTTTTTGTCTTCTGGTTCCAATACAGCGTCTCTGTCTCGAGTGTCTCCTTAGAGTCAATATTTTCGACCACAACATTATCGCGTGCAAACACCAAGTCGTCGTCCTCGTACATCACGCCGTAGTTACCGCTAATTTTTGCTGATGCTGCCGTATCGCCTTCATACACAGTGGCATAGAACCCTTTTGGAAACTCAAGGAACGTGCTGTCTTCGGTTTCCACATTCCTCATTACGGGGGCGATGAGCTTTGCCACCAACACTCCGGAATCGCTGCGCTCTATCACTACATCGTAAGCCATCAAGCCGGAGATAGTATCATAATCGACAAAGCGTTTGACATTATCAATAGAGTTTCCACAAGAAATCAACACCATAACAAGATGTGCTATGATGTTGATTATCAAAACTATGAAAAGAATTTTCTTCAATGTTATCAGTTAGAGAACCTCGCTTTTGTTGTTTCATTAATCCAACATTCGACCTCGTATGTATCGCCTTCAAAGACGTTATAGAAGAAAGCGTCTTCGCTTGTCGGGAACAACTTCGAGTATTCTTTTATCATTTCATTAGCTTTTGAGGCCATTGAAGGATCCACTTCTTTAGCTTTTTGGAACTTGTCAACAGCAGCCCAGAACACTGCTTTTGCATGAAGTGGGTTTGCGTTGCATTCCTTGTTGCTTGAGGCATAGAGATAACCAATAATCATATAAGGCTCACCGTCGGTCTTGTCAAGCTCGATAGCTTTTTTCGCATAGCTGCGGCCTTGTTCGCCCTTACCCTCTTTCAACATAATCTGGGCGAGGTACTTGTAAGCCTGTTGCGCTGATTTGGCGTCCTGCGACTTTGTTGCTTCGAGCAGATAGCTTGTTGCCTTTGAATATTCTTGGTCGGAGAGGTATCTCTTACCGATAAAGTAAGCCGACTCAGGAGAAGGGTTAAGCTTGTGCAGTTTGATAGCTACCGCGAGATAGAGGTCTGACTTATCGCAGTTTCTTGCTGAGAGCACGGAGGCTATCTTATTAAGGAGTTCTACATTATCAGGGTCAGCGTCGAACTTCTTCTGATAGATGCGGACGAGGTCCTCACAATTAGCGTAAGGCTGCACTCCACCCTCAAGGTTCGTCTTGGTAGCCAAATAGTTGTTGAGCTGCTTCTCATTACCTAAGTCGGTGAATTTCTTTATATTAGCATCAACGATATCCATAAGTTTGCTATATTCCTCAATGATTTCCGATTCATCGAGCTTGCCGGCCTTCACCATTTGGATTACTGATGAGAAATAACCGTCAATAAAGGCGTAGTTACTATTCTCACCATCGATATTGACAGCCTCCTTCAAAGCCTCATAAGCCTGTTCAAGACGTGAAGGGAAAGCCATGAGGTCGAGACCCATACGTCCTTTGATATTGCCTATCTGGTTTGCACCTTTCTGACTATTAGGGAAATATTGGATACGTGTGTTGTAAACCATGATGAGGGTATCGATATATTTCTCTTTTAAGGCAGCGTCCTTTGTACCTCTAATCAAAGCGTTATTTACAATCTTTGCGCCATCAATGTGCGTCCTCTCCTTCATGTTCGGGCAGTTAAGGAACACATTTCTCCATGACTTAATCATGATTGGGTTAGCGGAAGATGTCTTTCCATCCCATTGTTTGAACGCTTCCCTGTAAATTGAAAAATCCGTCTCGCAATCAGCGGCCTGTTCCTGCGCAAATGTCAGCGTAGAGAAGCATAATGCCGCACCAAGAAATAAAACTTTTTTAAAATTCATACCATTAATTTTTTATGTTATTTATATTTTCTTTTCACAAACCATCTGTCGTATATTGAGATTCCAATAGAGATGTTAAAGAATGACTCTTTCACGAGGTTATTATCTATTGTCCCAAGCTGTCCCAGCTCAAAAGCTATGTTCAGTGATGTGAGGGAGCGAGGTATTGGGAGTCCGAGTCCGAAAGTGAAAGCGTATTTGTCAATAGATGTGTTATAGAAATTGAAGCAGGTCCTATCATAATGGAAGCCAGCGCGATAGGTGACACGGTTCATATATCCAGATGTCACGTTCGACTTAGGAGTATAGCATCCGCCGATGGCAATATTCCATGAGTTTTGCAAGGAGTCGTTCACACCATTAATCTGGAATCCCTTCCAGTTATCCCAGTTGAAATCGACACCCACGAGCCACCTCTCGCCTTTTTTCAGCACGAGTCCTGCGCTAATGCCTTGAGGGTAACTCACCTTTGACGACTTGTCATACACATAATAGATAGTGTCGATAGGGCTCTCAACATTGGTGCCGTAGCCTTTAAACATATTCCTCGTATAGGCTGATTTCACGGCGTTCAGATCCGAGTTGAAGGAATAGGATAATCCGATTGACAAAGAATAGTCTCTTACGATGTTAGCCTTATACAGCAGGCCGAGGTCGAAAGTAAAGTCATTAATTTCAAGTTTTATGGAGCGGCGGCCGTTGAGCAGATATACATTATCCGGGAAATAGACCGTTGTGATATCGTTTATTGTACCGAACAAGAAGTGTGCGGCGACACCGACGGAGAGGTTGTCAAAGATTCGGAAGCCGTTCGACCATGAGGCCTTATTTAATCCTCCGGTACCCTCATATAATATATTATAAGGTATGGTGCCATCGGCAACAGCGAGGGAATAATCCACGAGGGAGGAGTATTCACGGTTGCTTGCCGGGGTGATTCCGAGGCCTGTCTTCCACCATTTGGTGACACCGAAGGCAACATTCGCATAGTCCAACGACGCGTTAGAGCCTCTTTCCATGTATGTAGAAGTGTTGTAAGATGTGGTCTTGATAAAGAAACCGGCGTCGGCGAGGAACGTCAGTGAGTCGATGAAGGCGTAGGATGCCGGGTTCGCGGGGTTGATGAGACTCATGCCACTCATAGCGTTAGAAACGCCTCCCATCCCCTGCAAAGCGGTGTTAGACTTGTTCTGATATACCGTTCCAAGACCGAAACGAGAGTAGGGAGAAGCGATATCCGATTGTGCTGATGCGTCTAAAACAACTGCGAACAACAACAATACAAAAAACGTTACTTTTTCTATCTTATTGATTTTCATTATATTCAAGAATATATCTTAAACCATTGAACATGAAATTTGAATTTGCAAATATGCAATTTTTTAACTTTGTATCAAAGAAAATATTGTCTCCACCTGAAAGAAAAACATTTAATCCATTGAAAATCTTAGAATATTCCTCAATAAATTCTTTTATTTCGAATAAAATGCCGTTGATAACGCCGCTTTGCAGACACTCTTCCGTTGTCTCACATAGGAGTTTCAGGTTGTCGGCGTCAGGCTCACAGAGGGGGAGCAGAGCGGTATGCTCGTTCATAGCCTTGAACCTCAGCCTGATACCGGGAGATATGGGCCCGCCGAGATGCCGGTCGTCAGAAGTGAGGATATCGTATGTTATACATGTGCCGATATCTATTATTAGGTTGTCCTCATGCGGCCTTTCCGCAAATGCCGCCGCCACAAGCGCGAGACGGTCAGCCCCCACCCTCGACCTGTCCTTATACGAAAGACTGAAAGGCAACCTCGTGTCATTGCCAAGCACCAGAACATCAACACCGCATAACGAACGGAGACACTCCTCAACCTTCCCCGACACCGAAGAGATTATCCCCCTCCTTATTGACGGATATTTCTGCAACACCACCCCCAAATCATTACAATATGGGTCAAAAACACCCGACTCAATGATATTATCGGCACGAAATACAGCGTATTTTGAACGCGTATTGCCAATATCTATGGTAATAACATCTTCCATATAAATTTTTTTCACTTGCAAAAATATTGAAAATGAGCGAATTGTTTTACAAAAATTAAAAATTTTTTATTTTTTTGTTTTTTCTTGTTGTGGTATCAAAAAAAGTTGTATTTTTGCATCGCAAAACAACAGGGTACCATAGCTCAGTTGGTAGAGCAACGGACTGAAAATCCGTGTGTCGCTGGTTCAACTCCCGCTGGTACCACGGAGAAGTGCTGATTCTTAATGAATTAGCACTTTTTGTTTTTATGTTTTTATCCTATTTTTTGTCCACTAGACCAAAAATGCAAAAGTTTCAATGAAATATCCATCAAAAAATATGATGACATTTTGTGACATTTAAAAGTTCTAACTTTGCGGCGTAATTAAAAAATAAATGTTATGTTAAGAGTTAAAACTACATCCTTCAAACAATTCAAATCTTACATCAAATTCTTCAAAACTAACAACATCAAATTCACCACTTCAACACATTTAAACAACTATTCAATCACCATATCACAACTTAACAACAAACAAAATAACCAACTACTTCAAAAATTTACAAAACAATTTAACCTCACCCAACCAAAATCTTACGCCATGGCGGCGTAAGATTTCAAAAATATTCATATATTTGTAGCACCTAAAATAATCATTATGAGCGGCTTGTCAAAATCACGTTACGTAATGTTCCGCCAATGCGAGAAATCGCTGTGGCTTGAGGCATACAAAAAAAACGTAAAAAAGATAGACGATAGCAGAAAGTCTGTATTTGAAAACGGACAAAGAGTTGGCGACATAGCAAAAGGTCTGTTCAGTCCTTCTGTTGATGTTACGACTTATAAACAGAACAATGCCGAGGATAAGGACCTTGTTGCCATGGTCGCAAAAACCAAGGAAGAGATGAAAAAAGGCACACCAGTCATCTGTGAGGCCTCGTTCTTCTTTGAAGACAACTACTGTGCTGTCGATATCCTGCGTAAGACCGAAGATGGTTGGGCTATCTATGAGGTAAAGAGTGTGACAGATATAAACAGCAGCAAAAAGAGAGACCAACTCATGGAGTTTACTTGGGACATCTCATATCAAAAATGGCTGCTCGAGCAAAATGACGTCAATGTGACGGGAACATACCTTGTTTATTTAGATAACACCTATATTAGACAAGGTGAGCTCGACTTGCAGAAGTTGTTCATCATCAAAGACATGGCTGATATTGTAAGCGAAGAATTGCCTAAAGTGAAGGATTTGGTTGACAGAGCGATGAAAGTTTTAGCTAATCCAGAAGAGCCTGAACAAGAGTTGTCAAGAGTCTGCGAAAAGCCTTATAAATGCATGTTTTGGGACTATTGCACCCGCAATCTGCCGAAGCCGTCAGTCTTTGATGTTTACGGCGGGAAATTCGGAAGCAAGAAAGCCGACCAGTTTTACTTTCCTTCCAAATTGAGTCTATATCAAGATGGCAAAGTGTCGTTTGATGATATCAAAGACAAACTGTTGGGGCGCATTCAACGGATGCAGGTGGAATGTACTCTTGATGGTACTGAATATATCGACCGTGAAGGTATCCGCAGTTTCATCGACACACTCAGCTACCCGCTTTATTTTCTCGACTTTGAGACGATGAACGATCCGATACCTCAGTATGATGGCACAAAATCATACCAGCAGGTGCCTTTCCAGTACTCGCTGCACATTCAAGAGAGCGAGACCTCTGGCTATATTCATAAAGAGTTTCTGGCTCCGAGTGATGGCCGTGACCCTCGCCGGGCTTTGGCCGAGCAGCTTTGCCGCGACATCCCGATGGACGTGTGCACTCTTGCTTACAACAAGCAGTTTGAATGCGAGCGTTTAAAAGAGCTCGCCAATATTTTTCCAGACCTTGCAAAGAATCTGTTGAACATCAGGGATAACGTAAAAGACCTCATCGACCCATTCGAGGCTGGTTATTACTATGTTCCTGCCATTGGAGGGTCGTTTTCCATCAAGAGTGTGCTGCCGGCTCTGTTCCCCAATGACCCGAGTCTTGACTACCATAACCTCACCGGCGGTGTGCAGAACGGCAACGACGCTATGACTATCTTCCCGAAAATCAAGGATATGAGCCCGAAAGACGCTAAAGAAGCTCGCGAAGCCTTGCTGCGCTATTGCGAACTCGACACCTGGGCGATGGTGAAAGTTTTGGAAAAGTTGAAAAATATCATCTAATGACATTTTCTGACATTTAGAATCTCTATTTTTGCAAAGTAATAAGAAAAAAAATGAAAAAGAATTTTTTAGACGAGCTTTTGTTATTGTTGGGTAATAATCCCGAAAAGTACATGATTGAACACTCTCTGTTTTTCTCAAAAGATGTGGTTGACACCGCTTTTAATGAAATGCTGAATTATCTGCAAACAGGACATCATTTCATTATCAGGAAATCTACCAAAAATGCCGTTGTCAGTCCATATAGAGATGTGGCGGGAACTTTGTTTTGGAACAATATATATGGAACAAAGATTTTGAATAATATCATCGTCAAGCTGGATTATGACGGCAACAGAGAGGTCCGACGTTTAATAAAATCATTAACGAGCACTACTGTTAGCCAAGGTAACACAAGTGATATAATGTTTGGAAAAATAAGCCATATTTGGGGTGAAACTTCAAATCCGTTTTTCTTTACCGGTTTGTGGAATGTTGTTATAGTTCCGGCATATTGCAATGATGTTTTGGACAAAAATACCGGTACCGACCCACGTATTGACAATATCATCGAGCAGTATAAGGCGGTTTGTTGGGATAGGTATGACATCAAGGGAAAACTGTCACAATTGGGACTTACTCCTGCAGAGATCAGAAGATATGAACCTAAACAAAAGATGGCTCATAATTATAATATTCAGGAGATTCCACTTTTTGTCCGTACTAGAAAAGGTTCAACTAAGCCTACGGCATCTGGTACACCAAAAGTGCAGTTTTCAATTAATGGAACACCATGCCAGTATTGTACTCATGTGTTGGCGGAAGCAATGAAAATATATGTTGCTAAGAATACGAATCTTACCCCTGCTCAAGTGGCAGCCAATTGGGCACCGGTACAAATTGTGCCGAATCAGGTTGAAACAGATGCTGATCATATGGTTCAAAGAGCAAAGCGTTTGCCTACCGACAGCCGATATGATAATAGAAGTATAGAAATCAAACTGCCCAAAGGCGGCTCAGTGTTTGTTTCGACACAGTTTACAGGTGCCAGAACACAAAAGTTGGCGCAAAAAATCAATGCACAACCATGGGGTGTTGTAATTAAATGATAATCAATAATTTAGTAATATTATAAGTTGCGCCCGACACGGATTAAGGGCTTATTATTATGGCAAACTATTATAAAAGAGACGAATTCAAAGATTGGTTGATTCGTGAAAAAGTTAACAAAGGTTTGTTAACAAAGGATACGGCAAATAGTTATCTTTCTTACGTCAATTACATTTTTAATGGTCGTGATTTGACGAAAAAAGAAAGGAATGATTTCAGCTCAGCTATGGAAATGTATCAAGAGTTTTTAAAAACTTTACCGTAAGTTATCTTTGCAATCTTTGCATATATTATACTTCTCCGCCATCTTCTGAATCAGTTTCTTCATATCGTCGCGAACTGATTCAGGAGACAGCACTACTGCGGACGGACCGAGATGCAGCAAAGCATTGTAGAAGTCGCCGGCAGGGCGTAGCGTGTATTGAAAGACATAGAAAGAATCGCTTTCGCCAACTACTTTTTGCGAATGGTGAAGAGGTAGTGTGCGCAAGTAATTGGCTAACCATGCAGTAACTCGGATATTGATATCTGTCAATGAGCCGTTTTCGCCAGTGGTGATGCCGTAAACGTCTTTAAAATACTCAGCGGCGTTAAAATTCGGGTCTGGCTCGAAATGCCTTTCTGTTTTTGTTTTCTTGAACTTCACAATCATGTCGAGCGAAAAAGTCCGCATGTCATTAACTTTATCTTTACCGCTCTTGACGCAAAAACCTATGACATACCAACGGTTTTTGAAACGTTTCACACAATAAGGACGCACAACTCTTTCCTTTATTTCCGGGTCTTTGCTTTTAGGGTCGCTGTATTTTTTATAATCGAATTTTATAACCAAGTTGTTTTTTATCGCATATAAAATATTCTCAAGATATTGATTTTCAGATGGAATATCGTCAATCAATATCTTGTCTTTTATATCATCGTACGTAGTAAGCAACTCGGCGAGTTTGCTAGTGTGTGCGACATATTTTTCAGTGTCACTTTTACCAACAATGTAGTATTGGCCCCTGATGTTTATTTCTAATTTTTCTGTTTTATCGTCCTTTAGATCGTCTTTTAAGTCACTGATCCATCTGGATATTGTCCTTTCAGATTTGATTGTCTTATTATCTTGTTTCCATGCTTCCTGCAATTCTTGCTTGGTATATCTACCATTTAATAATTTACCATAAAGCCAATCTACTTCAAATTGTCTTTTTAATGATCTTTCTTTTTGTCTTTTTGAGGATCTACTCATAGTGATAGTTTTAATAACTCCGCAAAGTTATATATTTTTTTAAAACAAAAATGTTTTAAGAATAGAAATGACATTTTGTGACAAAATCAATATTTACTTTTGCCGTTGAAACATTAAAAAATTATAATTATGAGAACAGTAGGAAGTATTCTTTTCATCATCGCCTTCGCGTTGCTCTTTATCATCGCATTGTTCAGCGTAATCATCGAAGAACTCGCCGCCTTATTCGCAAGCACCGGCGTATGGGGCATCGTAGCCGCTGCCGCAATCATCATCTTTATAGTCTCAATAATTGTAGCTATCAAAAGTTAAGGAGGATTCGTCATGTCAAGATTAGTTGAAGATCTGCTCTGCGGCATCGTGGGTTACGGTCTGGGCAAACGAAACCGTAAGGTCACAGATGAGCAGGCCGAAGATGTCATCACTCATTATCTGAGGGATATCCCACTCGAGAAAGTGATAAGCCATTGGGTTGAAGCCAATGGTTATGACGGTGGCTGCGAGGGACCCGTTATTGATCGCCTTCGCGCCAAAGCCGATGAAATGGAACGACGCAATAGTTAAAAAAGGAGCTCGAAAGCTCCTTTTTTTATTTGTTCCTGAATCCTATTATTGCTGTCGGCGCCTTGCGTTTCGCCAGACATTCCTCGTCGCAGAAGGTGCGGAGCGTGTCGAAAGAGGGCGTGGTGCCTTCGAGAATGCATTCAATCTGGCTCTTTCGGGCTATGTTTTCAATCTGACCGCCGCTGAAGTTATAACATGAGGCAAGTTTTAAAGCGTCATCGTCGGTGAGCTGCGGAATCATGGTACGCCAGATGTCTTTGCGCACTGTTGCTTCGGGAGCATGAAACTCCACCTTGAACAGAAACCTGCGCTCGAAGGCGCTGTCGAGGTTGCAAGTAAGGTTAGTGGTGGCAATGAGGATGCCGTTGAGCTTCTCCATCTCTTCCAGGATGATGTTCTGGATGGTGTTTTCCATCCTTTCCACAGAGTGGTTCACATCGGTGAAACGGCCTCCAAGCAGAGCGTCAGCCTCGTTGAGAAGCAAAATAGGCGCCACCATCGAGGCTTTTACCGACGTCTTATACTGGCTGAAGATGGCTTTGACGTTTTTCTCGCTCTCGCCAACCCATTTGTCGCGTATCCCGGCCATGTTGACCTGAAAGATGCTGCGCTCTGTGGCGCGCGCCAGCTGCATCACGGTCTCGGTCTTGCCAGTGCCCGGCGCACCATAGAAGAGACATGCGAAACCGGTACGCATGCCGTTGTCTTTCAAACGTTTACATATTTCAAGATAGTTATCCTGCATCAGCAACGACTCAAGTCTCTTGAGCTGCGACTTCTCGGTGTCGTTGTAAAACATGGCCTTAGGCATGATGTCGGCTGGTTGAACAAAGCCTTTGATGCCTTTGTTTTGCTTCTTCTCCTTGATATTCACGCCTGAAAGAAACTCTTCCTTGGCTTTTGCGGTCAGAGTAAAGCACTTCTGATCCTCCATGCCGTTGTCGCAAACAGGCTCGACAAAGCCTAAGTCGTTGAACTTATTCGTTCCGGCTCTCAATTCTTTCCAAGCCTTGTGAAGATAACGTCTGTCGGCCATATTGAAAAAGTCGGATTCGCCGAATTCGCTGATGCCATTGGTGAACAAGAGCGCGCAGGAATATATTATAATAATGGAGTCGTTGAGGTCGAACTTGTATGCATTGAGCTTCTTGACAAAGTCAAGATGTGCGTTGTCGCGCAATAACGCAGCCAGCTTGAACTGAAAATCACGGCTCGATGGCGAACCGAATTCACCATAAAACGAGATGGAGTCGGCTACCATGAGAAACTCTTCAGTGTCTTCGCATTGCTGGGTCTTCGGGACGTAAACATCGTTGTTGCTGTACGCGGCAATGGCTCCCCAAGGAAGTTTGTAAAAATTGCCGCCCGATTGCGTGCTTCGTTCTACTTCGATAAGTCTTCTTTTTGACAATTCCTCAATGTCTTTGACAAGAGTCACTGCTTCCAGGTTGGTGCAGCAGAAATAGTTGCTGATGTCGCTGAGCGAGAACAAGTCATTGGAGCCTATCTCGGTGATGACCGACATCAAAACGGCTTGCACCTCGCTAAGCTGAAGACGCTCGCTGAGATAATGAATCGGCTTCTCAAGATACGAATACAGTGTCGGGTTAAGCCCGAGACGTCTCACATTATCGATAATGATGGTCATAGCCTCGATAATGTTTTTAGGTTCGACATCAAGTGGCGAAGAGTAATCATTCTTAACTGATTCTTTTGGGGTTGCGACTTTTTTCATATATTTTTATTTTTAATGTTTCACCGGCAAAAGTAAATATTGATTTTGTCACTAAATGTCATTGACTGAAAAGAATATAACGCAACCGCAAAATCTCGGATGAGCAAGCCTATCGCGTCTGATTTTTGTGAAGCAAGTAACTTGATAATCGGGGGACAAAAATTTTAAAAATTGTCCCCCAAAATGAGTAAAGTTGACTAAACTTGACTAAAGTTGACAAAGTAGGGGATGGTCAAGAATATCAAAAAGTACTGATTTACAGCATATTACTTGGTCAAACTTATTCAACGTTTGTCAACGTTAACTATTTTGAGAAGTACCGCTGGTACCACAAACGCTAATCGAACAATCGGTTAGCGTTTTTTATTTCCCGCCCCGTATTCCAGTTAAGCCTTTAGTGGCCAGTGTCTTGTCAAACAGATGGACAACAGCCGATTCAACGGGCTCAAAATCATGACACAAATCGTTGTATTCTCAATCATCACACTAACTTCCAAGTACTTAAACTTATATGCAAAGAAATCACTTTTCTAAAGAATAATAATTGATTTAAAAAAATCGCAGTGATTATTCTTTCAACACTCTCTGAAAAAATGTTTATCTTTGCGGTTGATATTTTAGTGATATGATTGACCAGATTATCAAACACAACAACACTGTCGATACAATCAAAGCCCATCAGCATGTACCAAATGGATAAGTTGTTTGCGGCTTCATATTCGATTCAGAGACAAGAGTTTTGGAAGAAATCAGATAAAGAATCACGAAATAGTTTAAACCCAATACACGAATAAACAGAAAAAGTATATCAATGCCAAATCCTAATACAAAACAAGAACTTATAGCGGCTATGAATGACGGTTATGCCAAGCTGAACGAGCAAATCGCAAAGATGAGTAAGGACGAGCTTGACACTCCATTCACTTTTGCTGCTGACCCCAAGAAATGCGGCGTGCGCTGGCAGAACGACCGCTGCGTCCGCGACCTGCTTATCCATCTCCGTGAATGGCAACTGCTGATGAGCACCTTCGTTCAAAATATCCGCGAGGGTCATCCGAAGGATTATCTTCCCGAAGAGTACCGCAAATGCTACCATGAAATGGACAAGATGATTGTGGAGAAATGCCAAAACACCCCTTTGGAGAAAGCCGAACTCCTTTTACAGCAGAGCCATGAGGAAATGCTTCGTCTTGCAGAGAGTTTCTCAGAGGAGGAGCTCTTCACCAAAGGTCACTACAAAGTCACCTACACCACCAGCATGGCAGCGTATTTCATGAGTGTCACTCCATACGGACAGGCAGTGAAAATATTGAAAACGCACGAGAAAAGCATGAAGAAAAAATGAAAACAGGAGTGAATTTCCAAGATGTGTTTTTCCCTCTTTATTGTGTTAATAAAAGAGCATTATGATTCAGAAACATTGCTTTGAATGCGGAACGGCACTTGTTGAGAGAGAGCTTGATGGAGAAGGCGTTGTGCCTTATTGCCCTGAATGTCAGCAGTTTCGTTTCCCGATGTACAACGTGGCTGTGAGCATGATTGTGATAAACGAGCAGAACGGAACAATCTTGCTGATAAAACAGTACGGCAAGCCGTCGTTTGTCTTGGTGGCCGGATATGTTAACCGTGGCGAACAAGTTGAACATGCCGTCGGACGTGAAATAAAGGAGGAGACCGGAATGACGGTCAGCCGCATACAGTTCAACCGCACAAGTTTCTTCGAGCCATCAAATACCCTGATGTGCAACTTCACGGCGTTCGTGAAAGACGACAGCGAGCTTTCAACCAATGCAGAGATTGACTCTTTTCAGTGGTTTTCTCCAGAAGAAGCCCGACAAAACATACGCCCTAACAGTCTCGCCGAAAGGTTTTTGAACGCTTATCTTGATGAAAGATAGATGAATATGACAATTCTTGACACGACAAATATTTCATTAATCCCTTTGCGTGACGACGACCGGGAACAATTCATCCTCGACAACCAATGTGCGTTTAAGTACGGGGCTCAGGAAGAGTTCGGGATGCGTGACGACCGCGTAGAAGAAGGCGAAGATGTTATTTCTCGAAAGACCATTGAACGCAGCATAAACAGCGAAAACGCTGAGACTTACATGATTGCGAATGATGGCTATATGGTAGGAGGCCTTATTCTTCAGATTGACAAACAAGCCTCAAAAGGAGACCTTGACATACTCTTCATCAAGCCGGAGGCACACAACAATGGCTTTGGTAAGGCGGCATGGAGGGCTGTCGAAGCAATGCACCCGGAAATTCAGACATGGGAGACCATGACACCTTATTTTGAAAAGCGCAACATCCATTTCTACGTCAACTGCCTCGGCTTCCATATCGTAGAGTTCTGGAACAGATATCGGCACGGTCCTGCAATCCCCGACGACATTGACGAGAACTGGAGCGAGGACGACGAAATGTTCTTGTTTAGGAAAAACATGTAAAATAAATATGAAAAAACTATTACTAATCACCTTATTAATCATAGCATTAACTAACTGCAAAGAAAAAAGTATGAATAACGAGCTTCAACCATTCGACGTACAGAAGGAGTTTGCTGACAACGGCTTCACTTTCTTCACAAAAAACCTCATTCTCTGCTCTGGCGACACTACCGAAAACAACGCCATGACAATCGGTTGGGGTGGAATCGGGAACTATCTCGGCTCCGACCGTCCTGCTGTGAACGTGTATGTTGCTCCAGCCCGCTACACATGGCAGTTTATGGAACGTCACAAACGTTTCACTATCATGGAGTTTGAAGACCCTGAGGTCTGGAAGTATATGGGGCGAAACAGCGGCAGAGACGGTGACAAGGCCGCCGCACTTGGGCTACACACAGCATACACTCCCGACGGAACACCTTATTATCAAGAAGCTAAACTTGTGATAGAGTGCGAGATAATGACATCGTGGCACCAGAACGCGAGCGACTTCCGCAACAACACCCCAAAAGACTGGTACGCCGATTTCAATGCCGGCATTCACACTATATATATAGGTGAAGTCATTGGCGCATGGAAAAGAAACTAAACACACTGATTATGAGAAAAACCATTATTATCCTCTTCATGTTCATCGCCAGCCTCATGGCTTCTTGTGGCGATTCCAACACACAATATGTGAAGAAGGCCGTCCGCATCATGGACAAGAACGGCATCTACGCCCAAGGTCCTCAGTGGGAGAAAGCCAAGTCTGAGGCATTGGATGCACACCCCTGCACCTTGGAAGAAGCGCAGGAGACCGTCATTAAAGCCGGCAAAGTGGCTGGAGGCAAACATACTTTCCTGATGACTTCAAATGAGATTAAAGTAAACAACGATTCATCATGGGAAATGCCAACGGTCGAGCTCTTGGAAGAAGGCATCGCCGTTATCAAATTGCCGCCTTTTTCAGGCAATGATGATGATGGGATAAACTATGCCAACACTGTGTTGGGCACCATTCCCGATGCTTTAGATGGAGCGATAATCGACCTTCGTGGCAACCGCGGGGGCAACATGTATCCTATGATTTCGGCAGTGCATCGTTTTCTGCCCAATGACATCATATTACGGCTACGAACACGCAAATATAACATGGAAATCAATGTTGACTATGTTACCAGAGTGACCAAAGTGGAACGGCAATCGACTATTGATTGCCCTGTGGCAATCCTCACCGACGAGTGGACCGGAAGTTCTGGCGAGGCGGTACTGCTGTGCTTCCGAGGATTGGGTAACACACGCACATTCGGCTCTCCCACAGCTGGTTACGCCTCTTGCAACCAACCCTTCAATCTTCCTGACGGCTCACAGCTCGTGCTAACCACCGGAGCCGATGTCGCCCGCACTGGCGAGGTGTTCTGCGACGACCCCATCCAACCTGACGTTATGACCGAGACGCCACTTGATGACGCGTTGGAATGGCTCATTTCAATTGGCATCCAAAAATCAAGATGAGACCCTCGGAACCCCAGACATCATACATCGAATTAACGCAATACCGAGAGAAAAACTAAATTTCTTCTCCCCTGTTGTGGTGTTCTTAAAATTTTGTCAATGTTATTCCATTTGCTTGCTGAGAGTAGGCTACGAGAGCTATTCAGGAAGCGGGCGGGAATAGAGCCGGTTATCGGGCAATGCAAGAGCGACCATCGTCTGGAACGGAACTACTACAAGGGTCTTTTCATAGATTCTATCAGCGTCGCGTCATGCTCGCCTCTGCCGCCTTTTACATCATAAGAAACGTGAGGGTTCTTTTGTGCCTATTCTGATGGGGTGTCGTGAGGCCCATTTGTTATTTATGGTTGACTATGCTCATGCCGAGCGTACAAAAATAGTCCCAACAAACCGACTTGCATCAGATTCGTTGGGACCACCAGAATATTTTTATCAGATTAGAAGTTGACCCAGAACATCTCCCAGAAGCGGTGTTCCATTGATTTCCAAGTCTCTGCTGTAGCTGCTTCAAAGTCAGATGTAAATCTGTTGAGTTCTATCACAGCCTCATCTTTTTTATCTTCTTTAAGGAGCTTCTCCACTCTCTTTTCAAGGGCCGGCATTTCGATGGCAGCTTTTTCCTCAAAGCGGAGGATATTCTTATACATGAGGTCCTTGCAATATCCCCAGTTTACTTGGGCGAGTTTGTTAGCTTTTCTATAGCGCCACAGAGCTGTTGACTCGTCGAAATGGTCATGGCCGCATCTGTCGAAGCACGAAGGCATCTTAGTGGAACCGCTATAGACAGGAATCCTTGGACTTTGGCCTGGGTTTTCAAGGCCAATCCAGCACACGCCTCCAATCTCATCGGGGAGCCAGTCACGAAGTTGTGCTACAAAAGAATAGGAGCACCATGACATTGCGACACCGCGTTTGAAATCTATTGTGCCGGGTTTCAGCATGTTATACACTTTCTGTTCGTTACCGCCCATCCAAGGGTTAGCTGTTGGGGAGACGATGGTATCACCATTTCTATCAACAACCTTCAAGTTACGGGTGATGTCCATGTCGGTGCCTTCATAATAGCTGCGTAGGAGAGCCATCACGTCACGCACATCGACTTTTTTCTCAGGCTTGACGGAGAACGGGATATCATCGGCATCACGGCTAAGGCCAAGTGAAGGAGCGAGTTCGTTAAGGATAAACCATTCTCTTTCACGGAAGTTCTTCCCGTTTGAATAACTGCTTGAGAAAGCCTTATACCAGATAAAGTCGCCCTGTCCGTCCCAGAGTCCGTATTTCATCGCGACTTCCTCAATATTATCGGAGCACATGAAATAGTTCTTATTACCTCTATCGAGATACTTTATTCTTGGGATATTAGCGGAGACGCCCACCTCGCCGTCTGGGACTCTCTGGGCTGCCCAGATGCCGCCGACCTTGTCAGGGCCCTCGCCCATTATCTCAAGCAGCCACACCTCCTTGGTATCAGCGATAGTGATAGCCTCGCCACCGTCGGCATAACCATATTCTTTAACAAGTTCACCAATGAGCCTGATGGCATCGCGGGCATTATCGCATCTTTGCAAAACGACGCGCTCAAGCTCCTCAATCATAAACATTCCGTTAGGGTTTACGAGAGTGTCGGGACCGGAGAACGTTGTCTCGCCAATAGCGAGCTGCTTCTCATTGAAGCAAGGATAGGCGGTGTTAAGGTAAGCATAGGTGTGCGGAGCCTGAGGTATCTCGCCTTTCAGCTTAAGCCCCCTACTATCGTAAGGGTCGGCAGTGTGCATTGTGCCTTCATAGATTTTCATCATAGCACCCTGTTCATTATCAGAGGCTTTCTCCCAGCGCATCCATGTACGGTAACGGCTGTCGCAAGTGTGTGAGGTGATGACAGAACCATCAGTGGTGGCTTTTTTCCCGACCATGATGCTTGTACAATTTGCGCCTTCGAAATCCTGTTCCTGAGCCTTAACGCCCAAAACCACCATCATTATCATTAAGGTGGTCATAAGTTTTAATCTCATCTTCATATTAAATTATTTTAGTCATTATTTTCTGTTCTTTCAGCTGAGAAAAACGAGAAATTCACCTTCCCATAGTTCCTATGGTCGTAGAAATGCGGGTGTGTAGAATAGTCTTTTCTCTTATCGTGTTCGAGTACGAAGATGCCGTTTTCTTTGAGAAGCTTTTGTTCAAAGACGGCTTCAACAAGAAGGTCGTAATGCTCGCATTCGTAAGGCGGGTCAGCGAAGACGATGTCATATTTCATTGCATGCTTCGGGAGGAAGCGGAAAACGTCAGACCTCACCACAGATATCTGCGGCATATTGAGTTTCAACGCTGTCTCCCTGATAAAGCGCACACAGTTGTTATTATCGTCCACCGCCGTGACACGCTGACAGCCTCTTGAGGCAAGTTCGTATGAAATATTTCCTGTACCGGCAAAAAGGTCGAGAGCCGTGGTGTCTTCAAAATCCAACTGATTCTCAAGGATATTGAACAGACTCTCCTTTGCCATATCTGTTGTCGGGCGCACAGGAAGGTTATCCGGCGCAATAATCAGTCTTCTCTGATGTGTTCCCCTTATAATTCGCATAAGATAGATTTAAATAATATGTAATGATAATAAAAAGGAGTCTCTTCCATCTCCTCACTCATGGCTATGGCGTTGTCCCTTCTGACAAAGCGTATATCCCGCACATATCTTGACACTAACTCCACAATCTGTGATTTATCCTCAATCATTCCGAGGAAGAAGACAGGCACGGTAGCAGCATCAAGATGAAGCATATCGATGGCGAACAACAGGAAATAGAGGAAGTCTTCCTTTGTCTTATATTTAAATGTATTGTTAAACAACAAGTTACAGCCGTCAACAACGGTCATGTCAAACTTATTCTCCTTTATATGAAGATACACTCCCTGAATATTGACTCCACGGGCGACGTTGTCACTGATGATGCTTGTCAGAAGCACACTTGATGCGTGATGATATGACATATTATGCTGCGATACGAAGTCGAAGTCGTCTCTTGCAACAGAGAAGACGTTGTTCAATTCTGCATGATAAAGGACATCGTTGCATACCACGCCGTCTTGTTCGGAGATGCCGAGTAGCTCAAGATATTTATCTTTAGCACTCAGGTTAAATAACGAGGAAGGGACGACGGTATGTTTCTCGTTATCGAAAAGCACCGTCACCTTATTAAAGTCTGACAAGGAACAGTTATAATGAGACTCAATCCATTTTATGGCGTAAGGAAGCGGCAGATTCGGTTCGCAGACATCTTTAACAAATATGAATCTATTGCTTTCCAAGTCAAAGACAGCAAACGAAAAACCATCCAGTGAGTGCCGGATGGTTAATACGTGATTATTTAGGTTCTGGTTTTCTGGAAACATATTATTCCCAGTTACCATTTATAGAAGGCTCGTCCATTGAACCGACTTTGAGGCCGGCGTATTTGCCGAGGTCTTCTTGTTCGGCTCTAAGGTTATTCACTCTTTGGAGTCCGTTTTTGTCGAGGTCTCCGAGATAAGTGAGGTAAGGAGCTTTTGCTTCAAACACAGCGACTTTCAGACCACCGCGAGGGAGGAATCCGGCATTAAGCTCGAACTCTGTCCTTGTAGTAAGCTCTGAATAAGGGATATAGCGAAGGTCATCGACGTTAAAGTCAGTCCTGCGCCCGAACAATGAGTCGGCGACTTTCACGAATCCAACAGTATCATTAATAGTCTTGGTATATGTTGTATCGTTTGGATCCGGGATAATATTTACGACAGGGAGCTCACCAGTCTTAATATAGTTAATGAGCGAATCGAAGTCAGAAGTGTATCTGTTGTAAGTCTGTTTGAACAAGATTTCTGTACTTCTGATGTCTTTAAGGTTTTGTACGACTTTCTGTTCTCTTTCTTTACGAACGTTCTCAAAAGCGACAGGCTGCCTGATGCTGTCGAATACCATATAAGCCAAAAAGATTGCTACAATTACTAAAGCGATGTTAATGATAGTCAGTTTTTTATTATTCATGATTATAAACTTTTTTGCGTTGCAAATTTAACGTTTTTTTTGAACAGAGAAGAAAAAAAGAAAAAATATTTTATTCATAATATTCGACATCGAGGTCGAGAGCCTTCACTTTGTTAGCGATAAGTGACAGTTCTGCTCCGGATATTTTCTCAAGGTTCTTTTCTGGTGTCTCTCTATCGATAACATAAATCATTGTTTTTCTTGGGTTTATCTTTTTCAGATGTTGTAGCCACGATTCTATTTCCTCATCAGAAGTGTTATTTAACACATCGTTTCCGTGGGTTCCTCTTACAAAGAGTGTTTGAATAACGACATTTCCATTAAATCTTTGTAAATCAGCAATATACTCATCTAAATTAATTTTCACATTAGGAAGATTAATTTTATTTATCATTTCAATTGAGCCGGCATCGAGCTTACAAATATTATTATCTACTTTATTCAGTGCGTCAAAAATCCTTTTATCATGTATCCTTGT
>SAMEA3663297__coassemble_408_pt1 | contig 24036 bp, 18 predicted proteins | sample SAMEA3663297__metabat2_high_PE_006 | metagenome-assembled genome bin SAMEA3663297 (sample SAMEA3663297) | pig gut metagenome | biome: pig gut; feature: pig-associated habitat; material: faeces | place: China | collected 2013 | reverse complement strand
GCCAAAGCCAAGAGCAAGCCACTCAGAAGTGCAAATCCTATTCTCGTTAACGCATTCATTATCTTAATCTTAGCAATTTTGACATTTTAAGGCTATCATCCATAAAGACAAGCTGAGCGTTAGCGTTTCTCACTATTTGGTTGATGCTTTCCTCGAAGAGAGCGCAAATCTGAGTAACATTCTTCATATTAATATAAGGTGCGAAATTCTGAGCGAAAGTCTTTTCAGCATTTGTTAGCATGACGGCACTGGAGATGTTATTATTTATTAACAACGAGCAATGGAAGATATTGAGTCCATATTCAAGGAGAGCCTTTTGTTTTTCTCTTCCAAGGCCTTTTATCTCATTTGCCACGAAGTCGATCAGTTCGGGGACGGCGCCTTTGAAACAATAGCGCATCCATTTCCTGAAAGTGTCAGCATAAAGCATCTCATTATCAATATCGTTAGAGAAGCGTTTTGCCAGAGGCCAGCTTCCGTTCGACATAGTGGCGGCATCGAGGGCAAGTTGTTCGGAGCAGCCACATTTCTCAACGAGAGCATCTTTTATCACCGCAGTATCAAGGCGCGGCACCTTCACAAGGACGCAACGCGAGCGTATTGTTGAAAGCACTTCCTCTTGATTCTCAGCGACTAACAGGAACAGTGTCTTCTCCGGCGGTTCTTCAATAAGCTTAAGAAGTTTGTTCGCGCTAAAGACATTAAGTTTCTCCGGCATCCATAATATCACCACCTTATACTCGCTTTCGTATGATTTAAAGCTCAGTTTGCGAATGACAGTTGAAGCGTCGCGAACATTTATTATTCCCTGCTTATTCTCAATATCAAGTTTGTCAAACCATTCAGAAAGGTTTACATATCCTTGACAATCAGAGAAATACTCACGCCACTCAGCGAGGAACAAGTCAGATTCAGGGTCTTTCTTTACGCTTTTATTTGTTGCGGTGGGGAAGATAAAATGCAGGTCGGGATGAGACAGTGACATATATTTCTTACAAGAAGGGCACACGCCGCAGCTGTCTGATTCGGTACGGTTCTGGCAGTTGATATACTGGGCATAAGCTATAGCAAGCGGCATCTTGCCACTACCTTCGGTTCCGACAAAGAGTTGTGCATGAGCCACACGATTCTCATTAACACTCTGAATCAGGCGTTTTTTCAAATCGTCATGTCCGACTATCTCCGAGAACAACATTATTTCTTAATAAATTTTGAAGATGAAACATTTCCGTTAACATCAATGATGCGAATAACATACACACCATGGCACAAGGCAGAGATGTCGATATTATTACATTCATTATCAACAACATAACTTCCCACTTTTAATCCCATTGAGTTATAGAGTTCAACCATTCTGACATCATCGCACAAAACGGTAATAAAGTTCTCGGCGGGGTTAGGGAATATGGTGACAGCATTCTTTTCCACCGTTGTCACAGCGGTGTTTATCACGGAGTTGCCGGGGAAGGTAATATCATCAAGCCAGCAAGCGTCATCAAATGCGGAATCTTTAGGGCTTTTATCATATCTCCATTCTATAAGATGCTTTCCGGGCTCTAATGTATGAGTAAACAATGTCCAATCCTGTTCACCGCTCCACCATTTCACAAACTTCTCATCAACATAGAGGACGAAATAGTCTCTACGTTTCTCTGTAGATGTCTTGAAATAGAAGGACAGCTCGCCACCTGTTGAAGATTCCATTTCGATAAGAAGCGATGTTATTTCATCATCGGCAATATTTCCGGTCTGCGCGCTATACGTGCCGCTATATGCTTGAGTATCAGACACTACCCATGGCTTATCACCTTCATGCTGCCAAATAAGGTGAGAGAAATCGCCCGACTCGAAGCCTTCTTTAATAAGTCCAACTGCAAAATCGAAATTGTTTTCAGATACCACTCTACCTGATTCTGTTTTAGAAACGAGCATTATCCTGCCAATAGAACCATCGGCGGCGTTATCGTCAACAGACATTCTGACGACAGCGGAGAAAGCACCATAATTATCAACATCACCGATAAAGACGACTTCATCTTCAATTGTGACAAAGTCGTTTTCAGAAGTAGCGAACAACGATGTGCCATAAGACATTCCGTATCCGATATTCTCGCCCGACAGCGTTATTTCGACCACATCGCCGGGGGTGATATATCCATTCATATCGCCTTCCGATTCTTCAAAGGAGAGGTCGGTAGTCCTGAACACGGGAGCAAGCATCACGAGGCTGAAATCCTCTGACCATGAATCAGTTCCGTTGGAACAAGTGATTGAGAAGTCGGCATATTCCCCATCAGGAGCGTTGTTTGCCACCGACAAGTCGAAAGAGCCATAAGCAGGTGATTCCATTGCCACCGAGCCTATGTTACACTCGCCGTTAATTATATTAATATAAGGTGATGAGGTAGAAAGAGTAGCGACAACATTATTTGCGGGGACGGAGCCTGCGTTTGAGAAAGCAATTTGAAGAGAAAGTGTCTCATTATAATCGAGGAGTCCGTTATTATTGCCTGAGGCATCGGAGACAGTTATCTCATCAGGGAATACGAAAGGCGTGTTTACATCTATTGCGTTGACTGTCAGTGTTTGAGGCCAAGCGTTAGGGCCTGTGACAACAAGTTGTAGTTCACCTGTAGCATTAAGTGGAGCATCGAGAACCAAGTCAGCCGTTCCATCGTCATTTGTCAAGCCGAAAGCGAGCAGTTCGTCACCGTTGAACAGTGAGCATCTGAAATTATTTTGCGGCTGTCCTTGTTTCTTGATTATCACGGTAGTAGATGATGTTCCTTGTTGTAGGGCGGCTTGGTATCGTATTTCAGGGATGAAAGGTTCATCGAGCCAAGGGCATACCGCTACATCACCAAGAATATTGAGGTCATAGATATTCCAGCGCATTGCGCCGTTATCGCCCCACTCGGCATTGACGTAAGGAGCGGTCATAATCTTCATTTCCACGAAGGCAGTACCAATATAAGGTAGTCGGTCATTGAAGTAAGAATCGACGAACTCACGATGCAGGTGTGCAGCCATGCCATCGCCCCAAGGCACATACCAGCCGTAGCGCGAGTTACCCGTAGCGGCCACGAAGCCAGTGGAGATATTCACAAGGCGTTCAAGGATACAGTTATGGGTGAAGTCGCCGCAGATACAGCCGTGGGTATGGAAGAAATTATAGTTATGGTTGGTGCCGTCGAGACTTGCGAAAGACGCGTCATTCGTTGAGTTCACATACCAGCCCGCCACATAATCAGTGTTTGCGTGCCCAACATGGTGTACGTATTGTCCACCTATATCATTAATAGCTTTTCGGAATATTGAGCCGCTCCAGCCGGTCTCACCATCAGCATAGACCTTATGGAAGTCATACACTTCCGGCACGCCCACGGTAGTATAGTCGAATTGTTCGCTGCCACCGATAAGCATATTGAGGTCATTGCTGCCATAATAGCCATCGCCGAGGTGTTCTGCGCCAAGTATAACATCGTGAAACTCACCGAGAACAGGGTTATCTTGATAACGTAACGTCTTGTGCATCATATTATTAAACTGCGTCTCGTTATTAAAAGGCATACGTGCGACGGCAAGTTCGGGGAGCAGGTCATCTTCACCTATCTCGCCCCACAGCTCATTATCGTTGTCATTCCATGTCCCATCGAGGCAGGCATAGTACATATCTGCCGGAAGGTTATCATACGTCTCATCATTCACAAAGCAATACAATGAGCGGTAAGGCACCAATCCGGCGTCACCGCCGAGAAGCACCATCATGATACCGTTATTCTCATACTCATGTTTGATAAAAGACCTTATTTTTTCCTGTTCATCACGTCCCTCGTTATCAGGATAAATATCTTCCAAGGCAGTCACCCTTGTCCGAAGGCCGCGTGCATTATAGAAGGACACATACTCATCGAAATGCGGCACCCATTCTTGAGGGGTAATAACAAGTAGTTCATAGCCATTGACGTTACGGGTTCTTACCTTGTAATCGCGCACTGCTTCTGGGTTCTGGGCGAGACGCTCCACACGTCCTTGAATCTCAGGCGTCAGCCACAGAAGCTGCGACTTATCAGCTTTTGACTCAGAGACATTTATCTTCACCACGGCTTTCCTTGCGAAAGACAGTTGTCCTGACGCCGGCACATATCGCACCGGGGAGAACTGTGCGAAGGCGAAGGAGCAACCATTAAGATACTGTGTCTCAACATTTGAGAATGAACGTGCCGGATAAGTAAGCTCTGACGAGTAGAACTCCTCATCTTTCTCGAATGACACTGGCTCTGTTGAAGAGAGCGGGCGTGGCGACTGTTGAGGGAGCAGGGTGAAAGACCCTTCAAGCTCAACGAAATCGGAATATTCGACAGAGATGCCATCAGCTAGGGAGTTTTGAGGGAGGAGCAGAGATACTATCTGCCAAGGTATTGATGCTTCTCCCGGTTTCCCGTTATTTGTAGTGTTTTCAAAGGAGACGACATCATAACCGTTGACATTATTAATTGTTGGGTTATTGAAGAGATACGTCTTCTCTATCGTTTGTGCGAACGACAGGCATGAAGCTGCTAAAAGCACTACTATCAATGCTATTTTTTTCATTTTCAATTATTTATCCATGATTCTACTTCTTCAAGCTGCAATGCTGGGACATCCATTTTTGTTTTCTTACGGATGCCGTTCAGCTTCTCGCGTAGGCCTGCTGGTTTCTCCGACTTCATCTGTTCCACAGAGTTATAGTGTTTTACGAGCACTTCGGCCCACACTTCGGGGACTCCGGCTGCCATAAAATCTTCTTTTGATGCTGTTTTCTGAACTTTTTCGGGGCGCATTTGTGGGAAGAGGAGGACTTCTTGAATCTGGGTCTGTCCGGTAAGGAGCATCACGAAGCGGTCGATACCGATACCCATGCCCGATGTTGGAGGCATGCCATATTCCAGAGCGCGGAGGAAGTCTTGGTCGATAACCATTGCCTCATCGTCACCGCGGCCGGCGAGCATCATCTGTTCCTCGAAACGTGCGCGCTGGTCTATAGGGTCGTTAAGTTCGGTATAGGCGTTAGCCACCTCCTTACCATTAATCATCAGCTCGAAACGCTCGGTGAGTTCCGGGTTCTCGCGATGGCGTTTGCAGAGAGGCGACATCTCGACAGGATAATCTGTGATGAAAGTAGGCTGAATATAGTTACCCTCGCATTTTGCTCCGAATATCTCGTCAATAAGTTTACCTTTACCCATAGAAGGGTCCACTTCGATATCGAGTTGTTTGCACACCTCGCGCAGCTGAGCCTCGTCCATGCCGTTGATATCGATGCCGGTGTTCTCCTTGATAGAGTCGATCATAGAGATACGTTTGAAAGGACGTTTAAAGCTAATCTCCTTATCGCCGACCATAACCTTATCTGTACCAAGCACATCCATTGCGCAGCGGTGAATCATCTCTTCTGTATAATCCATCATCCATAGATAATCCTTATAGGCGACATATATCTCAAGGCCTGTAAACTCAGGGTTATGGGAGCGGTCCATACCCTCGTTGCGGAAGTTACGTGAGAACTCATAGACGCCGTCGAAGCCGCCCACGATAAGGCGTTTCAGGTATAGCTCGTCAGCGATTCTGAGGTAGAGCGGGATGTCGAGCGCATTATGATGAGTGATGAACGGGCGTGCTGATGCACCACCAGGAATCGACTGAAGCACAGGAGTCTCAACCTCAAGATAGCCGCTCTCGTTGAAGAACCGGCGGATACTGTCGATAGCCTTTGTCCTCTTAATAAAGATATCCTTCACCTTATCGTTCACCACGAGGTCAACATAGCGCATACGGTAACGCAGCTCCGGGTCGTTGAACTCGTCATACTTCACTCCGTCTTTCTCCTTGACGATTGGAAGAGGGCGCAACGATTTGCAGAGCACCGTCATCTCCTTCACATGAATAGAAATCTCACCCATCTCGGTACGGAAGACATAGCCCTTCACGCCAATAAAGTCGCCTATATCAAGAAGTTTCTTAAACACCGTGTTATACATTGTCTTATCCTCGCCCGGACAAATCTCATCACGTTTCAGATAAAGCTGGATACGGCCGTACGCATCTTGAAGCTCACAAAAGGCTGCCGCTCCCATGATACGACGGCTCATGATACGACCGCCAATGCTGACATGCTCAAACTTTGACAAATCATTGTCATCAAACTCTTCTTTTATCTGTTTCGTCGTCACATTGACCTCATACGCAGCCTGCGGATATGGGTTGATACCTAATTTATAAAGCTCCTGCAAGGAGTTCCTTCTAATTTGTTCCTGTTCGCTTAACATTTTTTATCTTTTATGTGTTCTAAGGACATAACACCCGCCATTCAACAAGCATCATCTCCGATTTATAATAATATTTGGGTGCAAAGGTAATAAAAATTCCGTTCTTTTATCCTATTAATTCACGATTTCAAAATAACTTATTTCTTAATGAAAAATAACATTATACCTATCGTTTATTATCGCACCAATTTCATGAACACTTATTTTTTATTAACAAAAAACATAATTATTCTCAACCAAAAATTTATTAAGGAATAATGATGAAGCGAAAGCAAATGATTATTAAGAAATAACAACGTTGAAAAAAAAACAAGAGCTCTCAACACCCATAAATTACTGAGAGAAAAAACATCATCATAAAGAAAAATATTGCCGTCATGAATTAGATACTTTGTTGTATCTTTGCAGAAAATAAACAATATGGTTGACCTTCTTCAAACGAGAATCGAATATCTAAAAGGTGTAGGTCCAAAGCGGGCGGAGTTGTTAGACAAAGAACTTGGCATCCACACTTTTGAGGAGTTGCTTGACTACTTCCCGTTTCGGTACATTGACCGTTCGAGGATACACAAGGTTAGCCAGATTTGTGACGACAGCGTGTATTATCAGCTTGTTGGCACTGTTAGCAACATGCAGACATTTGGTTCTCCGAGGGTTACGCGTATCACCGCTACCTTCACCGACGACACGGGCTCAATAGAATTAGTGTGGTTTAAGGGTTTAAAATGGATAAAAAACCGTTTCACGCCGGGAAAGAAATATCTTATTTTCGGGAAGGCAAGTGTCTTCAACAACCGTTTCAACTTCACCCACCCCGATATTGAAGATTATGACCCAACCGACGCCGTTGTAGGAGAGTCGCTCCAAGGAGTGTATAACACAACTGAAAAGATGAAGAACTCCGGCATGGGAACCAAGCAGTTAGCAAAAATCATCAAGACCTGCGTCCTTCAAGTATGGAACCTTATCCCGGAAGTGCTGCCCGAAAGCTTAGTTCTTCAGGACAGACTTTATTCTCGTAAGGAGGCTTATTATAAGATACACCTGCCATCGGACAGCACCGACATTCAGCAAGCCACCACAAGGCTAAAATATGAAGAGCATTTCTTCTTCCAACTACGCCTCCTTATCCATAAGAAAGACAGGGAAAGAAACACTAAAAGCGTTGTATTTCAATCTGTTGGAGATTATTTCAACACGTTTTACAAAGAACATCTGCCCTTCCCGCTCACCAATGCGCAGAAAAGGGTGATTAAAGAAATCCGTGCCGACCTGAAGAGCGGACACCAGATGAACCGCCTGTTACAAGGCGACGTCGGAAGCGGCAAGACCATTGTAGCACTGATGATTATGCTTTTAGCCCTCGACAACGGTTTTCAGGCAGCACTGATGGCTCCAACAGAAATACTCGCCACACAACACTTCGAGACTGTGAGGACGCAACTCAACGGAATGGGTGTAAAAGTCGCGCTGCTCACAGGAAGCACCAAGACAGCGGAAAGGAAAAAGATTCTCTCCGAACTCGCGAACGGCGACTTACAAATCATCATAGGCACTCACGCACTCATTGAAGATACCGTGGTTTTCAAGAACTTAGGACTATGTATCATTGATGAGCAGCACCGTTTTGGCGTGGCACAGCGAGCCTCGTTCTGGGATAAGACCCCGTTCCCGCCACACACTCTCGTCATGACAGCGACGCCTATCCCAAGGACGCTCGCCATGACACAATACGGTGACCTCGATGTCTCGAAAATCGATGAGCTGCCTCCCGGAAGGAAACCCGTGAAAACCATGCACGTCTTCCAAGAACAACGCCTCTCAATAATTGGCTTCATGAAGAAACAGATAGCCGAAGGCCGACAGATATACGTCGTCTTCCCCCTCATCAAGGAGTCGGAGAAGATGGACCTCATCAACCTACAAGAAGGCTACGAGGCCATGCTGCGCGATTTCCCTGAGCCTCAATATCATATAAGCGTGGTGCACGGACAGATGAAAGCCGAAGACAAAGACTGGGAGATGCAGCGTTTCGTCAGAGGCGAAACACACATCATGATTGCCACCACCGTGATTGAGGTCGGCGTCAACGTGCCAAACGCCTCCGTCATGATTATTGAAAACGCAAACAGGTTCGGGCTCTCACAACTCCATCAGCTCAGAGGCCGCGTCGGACGAGGCGCCGACCAATCCTATTGTATCCTTATCACCGACCATAAACTTACAGGTGAAGGCAAAAAAAGGATGGAGACAATGGTTAGAACCAATGACGGTTTCGAAATCGCTGAAGCCGACCTACAACTCCGCGGACCGGGCGAGACACAAGGCACACGACAATCAGGCATGATAGAAATGAAAATCGGCGACTTCCAATATGACGAGCCTATCATCAGACACACAAGAAGAATGGCTTCTCTTCTTCTCGACGACGACCCTACCCTATCAAAACCACAACACCTCGCAACAAAATACTATTTCTCAAAATGCTTCGAGAAGGACTTCGACTGGAGCAGAATAGGATAAAATGTGTATCTTTATTCAAATTACCTTATCATAACAAATGTTAACATTGTTAACACACTTATACAATTTCTTCTCTCATTGTACGCCAAACAGTTAACAAATATTCACAAATCACTGATAATCAAGAGAGAATAATATTAGACATTAAATCCATTTTTATCCTTATAGTAAGGTGATTATACAAGTTTAACGTCCAATCATAATAATTCACTCACTATATCTTTGATTATCAACGGTAATTGGAAGGAAGTCAAAGCCGTTTTCAGAATAATGCCTTAAAACTCTCGGCAAGACGGAAATCATGTTTGAGAAGGCTTTCTCGCTATCGTGGAAGGTAACAATTGCGCCATCTCCGGCATTATCAATGACGTTATGAAAGACAGCGTCAGGCGACAACGATTTGTCCCAATCGTATGCAATGACCGTCCAAGCCACAGGAACAATATTCGGGCGCGCCGCCTTTATCCCACGCAGCTGAGAATATCTGACCCTCCCATGTGGAGGTCTAAACAAATCAGAACCAATAAGTTGACAAGCGTCAAGCACTGACCGTATATATGTATTGTCATCAGTTTTCCAACCATTCTCATGATTAAAGGAGTGACAACCCACAGCATGACCTCTTGATTTCAGCAACTCGAATGTCTCAGGATATTTTAACACATTGTTCCCTACGCAGAAAAAGGTGGCTTTTGCATTAAAATCTTCAAGAATATCAATCACTTGAGGGGTGATAGTCGGATGAGGACCATCGTCAAAGGTAAGAAAGATGCACTTCTTTTCCCTCTTAGGCATCTGCCAAAGCATTGAAGGATAAAACATCCTCAGAAAGGCACAAGGTTTAATCAATCTCATATTTGCAAAATTATGAATAATAAACATATATCCAATTCAAAAAAAGCCTATATTTGCAAAAAATTGTGAATAAAAATGAAGAAACTTATTTTGATACGCCACGGTGAAAGCGAGTGGAACAAATTAAACCTTTTTACAGGTTGGACAAATGTTGATTTAACAGAGAACGGCATTCAGGAGGCACTTGCAGCAGGCAAAGAGTTGAAGGCCGCAGGATATAAGCCAGAGATTTGCTTCACATCTTATTTAAAAAGAGCGATAAAGACATTAAACAACGTCCTTGACGCAATGGACATGGATTGGCTGCCTGTCAACAAGTCGTGGAGACTTAACGAGAAGAGCTACGGTCAACTACAGGGTTCAAACAAGGTTGAGATGGCTAAGAAATATGGTGATGAGCAGGTGAAGTTATGGAGACGCTCATTTGACGTACAGCCTCCTGCGCTCGACTTGCACGACCCGAAAAGCCCGCGCATGGACGAGAGATATGCAGAGCTTACCGACGAGCAGATTCCTCTGACAGAATCATTGAAAGACACCATCAACCGCCTCATGCCTTATTATAAAGAGGTGATTCTGAAGGCATTCGACAATCATGACCAAGTAATGGTAGTTGCACACGGCAACAGCCTCCGCGGCATAGTAAAAGAATTACGCGGCATGTCGGAAAAAGAAATCATAGAGTTCAACATCCCTACAGCAACACCTTATATCTTTGAGTTTGATGACAATATGAACCTTGTCAACCATTTCTTCCTCGGCAACCAAGAAGAGATAGCGAAAAAGATGCAGAGCGTCGCAAACCAAGGGAAAGCCAAATAAACTTTAACATCTTTTTATGGGCAGGAGGTGGGTTATACCAGATATTCATGGCTGCATTAACACTTTGACGCAGCTGGTTGAAAATAATATCAGATTAACAAAGGAGGACTCTATCTTCTTCCTCGGAGATTATATCGATAGAGGACCTGACGGGAAAGGGGTGATTGACTACCTCATCGACCTGAAAGAAAAAGGATACGATGTTAATTACCTTATTGGTAATCATGAGGATTATTGCATAAACGCATATCAAAAGGACCAAGGCAGGATTCTCTTCAAGAGCAGCATTCAGAAGGAATGGGAGAATCATGGAGCGAAGGCCACATTAGCAAGCTTCGGCGTGAAACATGTGCGCGACATAGACAAGAAATATATCGACTTCATGCGTAACGGCAAGTTCTTCATAGAGTTAGAAGAATACATCCTCGTGCATGCAGGAATGAACTTCCATATCACTAACCCTTTCGAGGACACAAAATCGATGCTATGGGCAAGAGACTTTAAGGTTGACCCTATAAAAATCGGGGGGAAGAAGATTATTCACGGGCATATTCCAGTGGAATACAGCATGATAGACCTATTTGTAAATTCTGAAGGATATAACTTCATCGCACTCGACAACGGGGTGTATTACCAGAACAAAGCCGGATTCGGCAACCTGATGGCATTAGAGTTAAACAGCAAAGAGCTGATAGCGCAACCGAACATCGATTATTGATGTATATTGATATTCATACACATAACCAACACGATAGCGACAATGTTATCAAGATAGTGAATATCAGTCCTATCGAGTTAGAAAGAAGAGACGTTCATAGGGGCGTCTCTACCTTTTTCTCGGTGGGAGTGCATCCATGGGAGGCGGCGAAGGGAGCTGTGGTGACGAGGCATCACACGGAGGCAGCAACATTTTCGAGCGTGATAGCATTAGGCGAGGCGGGGCTCGACAAGACGCACCCTAACAGTGAAAGGCAGATGGAAGTGTTCCTACAGATGATACACTTATCAGAAACAAACCGTAAGCCATTGATAATCCATGCAGTACGCTCATATCCCGAAATAATAGAGACACGGAAACTATCTAAAGCCAAGATGCCTTGGATCATACATTCCTTCCAAGGCACAAAAGAGAGTGCTAAACAATTGTTGAGGCACAACATTTTTCTTTCAGTTGGTGAGATTCTTTTTAACAAAAAGAGAGAGGAGCGAGCCATCGAGCTATTAGAGGCGATTCCGGAAGAGAGGCTGTTTCTTGAAACCGATGATTCTGGGAGAGACATTGCAGAAGTGTATGACAAGGCCGCCACATTGATGCGGTGCGATATTACACGTTTGAAGGAGCAGATTTATATAAACTTTAAAAAAATTTTTTACAATGAGTGAAGATTGGCAGAACAGGACACATATATTAATAGGTGATGAGGGCATTGAGAAGTTAAGGAACGCCCATGTCCTTGTTGTAGGGTTAGGAGGTGTAGGCGGGTATGCAGCGGAGCAGCTTGCACGCGCGGGCATTGGTGAGATGACCATCGTTGATTGCGACACCGTCAACATCACAAATAAAAACCGTCAGTTATTAGCCCTCGACAGCACTATAGGCAGGCACAAGACCGAGGTAATGGCAGAGAGGATACGTGACATCAATCCTGAGATAAGGCTACATGTGATGACGCAATACCTTAAGGACCAATCGATTATAGACCTGATGACACAGAAATTCGATTTTGTCGTAGATGCCATTGACACCTTGGCACCCAAGGTCTTCCTGCTTTACTATGCGGTGCAGAATCACCAAAACATAGTAAGCTGCATGGGAGCGGGAGGCAAGTTCAATCCGGAGAAGATAGAGATTGCCGACATCTCGAAGTCATACAACTGCCGTCTTGCTTTTTATATTCGGAAGCGTCTGCATAGGCTTGGCATACGCGAAGGAATCACAGTGGTATTCTCGTCGGAGAAGGTAAATGAGCATGCGTTTGTTGTTGAGGATGAGCACCAAGAGAACAAGATAGCAACGGTTGGAACGATATCGTATATGCCGGCGATATTCGGTTGTTTCTGTGCCTCGCACGTGATAAACAAACTGTTAGGACGATGATTATCAACCTACTACAAGGAAGACAAAATCATGTCTCTTCTTAATCTCATCTTCGATATGGGCGATATAATGAGTCCTTCTTCCAATATTTGAAATCATTTTTTGAGCCTCGTCATACTCACCCATCTCACGATAAATCTCCACAATCTCTAAGAAGGCGGCTTCATATTCCTCGTCATCGGGGTTGTATCTGCCTTTTAGAAGTATTAAAAGATGTTTTAGGTTATCGAGATATTCCTCGTGGTGTTTTCTAAATAGGAAACGACCTTCCAATTGTTTGTTTCTGTTTTTACGCCAGACGTTGAAACTCATCTTTCCAGAGAGAAGGAAACTGATTCTCATCTGATAGTTGTTGCGTACCAAGTCGTTGAAAGCCCACCACATAAGGCGACGCAGATACAATTCCTTATCCTTATCGTCACCCACAATCTCAATAAATCTCTTATAATGATCAACGAGAGCGAGGCGGCCTCTGTTGCTGCCAAAATGCACGCCAAAGAAACGCCAATGGTTCCAGTTATAATAAGGGGCGTCGGGCTTCACCTTCGTCACTAAAGGCTCAGAATACTCGTTTACCCAGAAATAATGGCTGCATGCGGGGCAAATCACCACCTTCTGTAATTCCGTTATATAATTATCATTCAATATCTTACCATCAGAATAAAGCACCGATTTATTTATCATCTCCGACCTGACGATATGCCCTTCGAGCCATGACTTGCAGCAAGGGCACTGCATATAAAAAGTATCGAACTTAATCATATTATTTTCTCCCAAAATCCGCTGGTATTTCGCCCCAGACCTCTGTTTTCCATTTATATATTGGCACTCTGAAAGAATGACTTTTGAGCCAGTTCTCGGCTCTTTCTATCACCTCGAAGAGATATTTGTTTTTCTCGTTCCTTACAAGTTTTGTCTTACAAGTTTTTTCTCTCACCCATTTCTGTCCGTTCAAGGAGTCAGAATAGATAGCGTAGTTGAGGTTGTTTTTCTCTTGCCAAGCGAGGCAGTGGACTATAGCGAGGAACTCCCCGATATTGTTTGTACCACCTTCAAACACAGGGCTTTTGAACAGTTCCTGACCGGTATCGACGAAGACACCTCTATATTCCATTTTTCCGGGGTTGCCGGAGCAGGCGGCATCGACGGCGATAGTGTTCGCCAAGGGGCGGGGAGCATCAGACGGCAGAGCGTCCAAGGATTTCACATCGTTGCCTTTATCGAAGTAGGGCAAATGATCCGACTTAAAAGCATTTTCAGCGGAGGCTCTATCCGGGAATCCCTTATACAAGGCTCCCTTGAAGCCCTCGATCTGTTTTCGGCATTCGTCCCAGCTGGTAAAGACACCAACATTCCTTCCGCGCCAGACTGTATAAAACTTGTTTTTCATGTGGCAAAGATAGAAATTTTTTTGAGAGGAAAAGAAAAAGTCGGGAAAGAAAGAGCCACGAAATACTAACTCCGTGGCTCTATATATTAATAAGGTATAGTAAGCTATCAAAGGGAGGCTTACTTTCTCATTTCAATAAGAAGTTCGAGCATCTTGATAGCCGAATCTGAGACGATGGTGCCTGGGCCGAAGATAGCAGCTGCGCCTGCGTCATAGAGGAACTGATAGTCTTGAGGAGGGATGACGCCACCTACTACCACCATGATGTCGGGGCGACCAAGTTTCTCAAGCTCTTGAATCACTTGAGGCACAAGGGTCTTATGTCCCGCTGCGAGAGATGACACTCCGAGGATATGTACATCATTCTCAACGGCCTGACGAGCGGCTTCTGCCGGAGTCTGGAATAGCGGACCCATATCGACATCGAATCCTATATCAGCATAACCTGTTGCGACGACCTTTGCGCCACGGTCATGACCGTCCTGACCCATCTTAGCAATCATAATACGAGGACGTCTTCCTTCAATTTTCTCAAACTCGTCAGCCATTGTTTGGGCTTTTGCGAATTTGTCATCACCTTTAGCTTCCATAGAATAAACACCTGATATTGAACGAATTACTGCTTTATATCGGCCGGCGACTTTCTCACAAGCCATTGATATCTCGCCGAGGGTGGCGCGGCATTTTGCTGCTTCGATAGCGAGAGCGAGCAAGTTACCGTTGCCTGTGCGGGCGGCTTCTGTGATAGCGTCGAGGCAGCGTTGCACATCGGCTTCATTTCTGTTAGCGCGCAAGGCGTTGAGGCGTTTTATCTGTGATTCACGCACAGCGGTGTTGTCAACTTCAAGAGTCTCAATGCTATCCTCATGTTCAAGGCGGTATTTGTTAATACCGACTATTGTCTCGTTGCCGGCATCTATTCGTGCCTGCTTACGAGCAGCGGCTTCTTCGATGCGCATCTTCGGGAGGCCAGTCTCGATAGCCTTTGCCATTCCGCCCATCTCTTCAATCTCCATGATGTGTGCCCATGCCCTTTCAGCGATTTCTTTAGTAAGGGACTCAACATAATATGAGCCGGCCCATGGGTCAACGGTGCGGCAGACGTTTGTCTCTTCTTGGATGTAAATCTGTGTGTTACGAGCGATACGTGCCGAGAAGTCGGTTGGGAGAGCGATAGCCTCATCGAGAGCGTTGGTGTGCAGCGACTGGGTATGACCGAGGGCGGCGCCCATTGCCTCCACGCATGTACGTGCGACATTGTTAAACGGGTCTTGTTCGGTGAGCGACCAACCTGAAGTCTGTGTATGTGTCCTGAGTGCCAACGACTTCTCACTCTTCGGATTGAAAGTCTTGACAATCTTTGCCCACAGCATACGTGCAGCGCGCATCTTTGCAATCTCCATGAAATGGTTCATTCCGGAGCACCAGAAGAATGACAGACGAGGAGCGAAAGCATCAATATCGAGGCCCGACTTGACACCTGTGCGCAGGTAATCCCAGCCGTCAGCGAGAGTATAGGCAAGCTCAATATCGCAAGTAGCACCAGCCTCCTGCATGTGATAGCCGGAGATTGATATAGAGTTGAACTTAGGCATATTCTGTGAGGTAAACGCAAAGATGTCGGCGATGATTCTCATTGAGAACTCAGGTGGATAGATGTATGTGTTACGCACCATGAACTCTTTAAGGATATCATTTTGGATAGTACCCTGCAGCTCCTCATATTTCGCACCCTGTTCCAATGCCGCCACAATGTAAAAGGCGAGGATAGGGAGCACTGCGCCATTCATTGTCATAGAGACAGACATCTTGTTAAGAGGGATCTGGTCGAAGAGCACCTTCATATCTTCTACAGAGCATATACTCACGCCAGCCTTACCGACATCACCCATAACACGCTCATGGTCAGCGTCATAGCCACGGTGTGTAGCAAGGTCGAAAGCCACTGACAGACCTTTCTGTCCGGCAGCGATGTTTCGGCGATAGAAAGCGTTTGACTCTTCAGCGGTTGAGAAACCAGCATATTGGCGCACAGTCCACGGACGCATGACGTACATCGTGGAATAAGGTCCGCGGAGATATGGAGCGATACCCGCAGCATAGTTGAGATGCTCCATGTCCTCAAGGTCCTTGGCAGTATATACCGGGTGTACATTAATATGCTCAACAGTTTCCCAATCCTGCATCACATTCTTTTCCAATTCTTTGCCGTCACCTTTTGCGACCGCATTAATATTTATATCTTTAAAATTGGGTTTCATTTTATATCTTTATTAATTTGTTACTGTTTGATAAAACGATTTGTATCACCATTGCATTCGTAAAAATAAACTCCTGATGGATAATCACTTACATCAAGAAGAATCTCTCCGAAGTCACCACCCACGCATCTTTCCTCCACCAAAGCGCCATTGTTATCAAAGACCCTCAATACATCGGACGAGCCTTTCTTTAAGGAATAGGGCAGTCTGACAAAGTTCGTTGCCGGGTTAGGATAGCAGGAGTTGGCAACATCGGGGCAATAGCCTTCCGCCGACTCGTAAGTGCCGGGTAGAGAATAAACGTAAGTATGATATTTTTGTTGGGAGTCCAATCCATAAACAACCATTTTGGAAACGCCATTATAATCTACAATACTGTGAGGGAACAACACCATGTCGTTATCAGATATTGTATAGACCACATTTCCGTCCTCGTTATATACGAGTATCAACCCTGAGTAAGAGGTGAAATCATAGGCTGTGATTACGAACTCGATTTTTTCGTCGCTATTGAACAAGTGTTTAGACGGGAAACTCACGCCGAACTGAACCGAATAGCCATCAGGGACAGAGACATCTATCACCTTATATAGAGAATAGTCGAAGTTATAAATATTGATTTTCTTATTCTCAGCATTCATTACTATATATTTTCCATCGAAGAAGACAGGGTATCCATCGAAGGATTGTTCGAGGGCGATTTGAGCGCAAGCGATTACACCCATCAGGCAAAGAGTCACGGATAGCAACAGTTTTTTCATCGTAAGAAATTAAATGATTCCTAATTTCTTTTGGAAGCTCTGCAAGGTCTCAAGGACATTACTCTTGACATGAATGAAGTATTCCATACCGGCTTCTTTCAAAATGTCGGCTGTGCCTTCAGGGTTACCTGCGAGGACGATGATAGCGTCATTTTTAAGTTCGTTAAAGATACGGAGAGCGTTACCGTTACCATATTCCTCGTCAGAAGAGCAAATCACGATGATCTCAGGTTTAGCTTGGCGAGCGGCTTCGATACCAGCGTCAAGGGTCTTGAAGCCAGCATTATCAACCACTTCAAAGCCAGCGCAAGCAAAGAAGTTTGATGCGAAATTAGAGCGGGCTTTAAGCATAGCGAGATTACCGTAAGTGAACATCCATGCTGTTGGGCGTTTATGGTCTTTTGCGTAAACATCTGTGGCATAACGCATTATATCGAACTGTTGAGACACACGGAATGTCACGATAGTATCCACTTCTGCGTTCTCATCACGTTTGCAATCAGCTTTGAAGACCCATTCAGCCGGGTTATACTTCATTGTTTCTGTGAAGTTTGGATATTGGTTTGTACCAAGGATTATCTCACGGCGGGTAGCGACATTATTGAAACGTTTGTCGGCACTTTCCTTGACAATCTTTTGTATTGAGCCGTTGCGGACTGCCTTGAGATAGCCGCCTTCATCTTGAATCTGCAAGAAGATATTCCAAGCGGCGTTTTCAAGCGACTTAGTAAGATTCTCAATATAATATGAGCCAGCAGCCGGGTCAGCAACCTTATCGAAATGAGACTCTTCTTTAAGAATAAGCTGTTGGTTTCGAGCGATACGTTCTGCAAACTCTGTTGTCTCCTCAAAAGTAGCGTCGAAAGGAGTTGTTGAGAACGAGTCAACACCACCAAGAACAGCCGACATAGTGCCTGTAGTAGTGCGCAACATATTGACGTAAGGATCGTATAAACTCATGTTAATGAGAGCGTTAAAAGCATGGATATGCATTTTGCAGTTCTCTTCTTTTGCTCCGTAAGCCTTAAGTATCTCGGCCCACAGCATACGGTAGGCACGCATCTTTGCCATCTCCATGAAATAGTTCTGGCCGACAGCTACATTAAAACGAATCTTTGGAGCTATCTCATCGATTGTCAGGCCTTTAGCAAGAAGCTGGTCAACATATTCAGCACCTATTGCCAAGGCGATACCCATTTCCTGAGTGATTGTAGCGCCGGCGTTTGTGAACACGTGAGCATTGACACCGATAGTCTGGACGTTCGGAATCTCGGCCTTAGCGAGAATATATGCAAGCTCCATATCGGTGTTCTCGGTAACGAACCATGTGCCACGACGGATATAACGTGTAAGCGGGTCATAGTTCAATGAGCCATGAACTCCCGGTATCTTCGACATCATCTCAAGCAAAGCGAGATGGTACTTGTTGTTATAAAAATTTATCTCAACCTTTTCAGCATCAATGCCATTCAGAATACCTGAAATCTCAACAGCATCATAAGGCTTGTCATACTCAAGACGGAAAGAGACAGCATCGGCACCACGCTCTATTGCATTGAGAGCCTTTTTGTTAGCCGTCTGATAATCTTTCACTACAATGTCTTCGCAAATGAGCCAACTATTACCCTCGCTCTTATTGCCACGGATGTAAGGAAACTCACCGGGCTTCACATCAGTCCAAGCGATATCCTTCAGATCCTCAGCACGATAGTAAGGCTTTACCTGAAACCCTTCAGCTGTTTTCCAGACAAGTTTCTTGTTGTAATCGGCTCCTTTGAGGTCTTTCTCAATAACAGCTTCCCACTGCTCCGTTGTAACAGGAGGAAACTCCTCAAAAAGTTTTTTCTGGTTACTCATGATTTCTATGATTTGATATTTTATCCAAAATTTTCCGCAAAGGTAATAATAATTTCCAAACAATCACTTATTTATAAATATATATATAAATTTTCATTAATACTGAAAGAACAATAAATGAGTGACAAAAGATCAAGCCGGGGCGAAATGTAAATAAAATTTTCATAAATAATTAATTATCAACAAATTGTAAAAATAATTTTACAACTTTTTTGTCGAATGATTGAAAGAAATGCTATATCTTTGCAGGCACAACAAACACCAAAATTTTGAAATATGAAAACAAAAAAAAGAAAAGAAGAGAATCGCATGTTTGATTCTTTTACAGAAAGATTAACGGAGGCAGCGATGACAAAGGTTAAGCCACGGAAATCAAGGCGCAAGTCGTTATTATTCATTATCTTAATAACATTGATACAGTTCACTATTCCTCTAAGGACGATGGGACAATGGGTACGAGTAGATGACATTTCCGGCTTCATTTCTGGCGAGACGTATATCATTGGTTATGAAGAGGTTCCCAACAGCGGCATAATTATCCCGATGCAGAACAAAGGCACCGCGACAATAAACAGTGCAGGATACATGTATAGCGGAGCTGAGCCAGACGAAAGCAGCAACACAACCATTAATATAGCGGATACAAACGAGACATCTGATTTCGAGGTAACAATAACCGAGAACAGCATTGTAAATGGAGCAATAAACATTAAAATAGGAGACTATTATTTAGGCAACACAAACACTAAGAATAACTGCAAGTTATTTGATAATGAATCGATTAACACCGCATTCACTCCAATAACAGAAGACAATGGAGTATTCAAATTAACAATTGAGGCTAACGAGACCTACAACACACTTCAATACAACAAATCCACTCCCAGATTAGCTGTATATAATGCCACGCAGAAAAATCTGTCAATATTTAGAAAGATGTCAGAACCGGTTCCACCTTCAACTATTACAATAACATACAGCGTCAATGGCAGCATTGACGGAAATATTGGTCCACAGGTAATAGAGGTCGGGCAAAGCATCAATACGTTGCCATCGAGCAGCGCGATAGCACCAGCCGGGTTCAATATTGTGGGATGGTCGTCAGAAGAGGGAGGAACATCAATAATTGAGACGCCATTCACTCCCGAAGCAGACATAACATTATATGCAGTATTCTCAAGAGGCGAGACAATGCTTGTAGAGAACGTCACAATAGTCAGCGGAGAGGCACTCACAACAGAAGCGACAACCGAGCCAACGACGCAGTCAGAAGACGGGTTCTCCTACATCTTCAGCGAGGGAGCCAAAAAGTCCTATGTGCCAAGCACCGCACAACACCCTTTCACCGATAGCGAAGCAATATTCATAGGAGCAAAAGGAGCTTATATATACAACACAACGCCATTTGAACACGGGATAACAAAGTTTGAAATATACTCTAATAGAGGAAGCTCAAAGAAAGTGGCAGTGGCAGTTTGTTTCGATACAGAAGAGATAACAGAACTTATTGACAACGAAAACACTTGGAAATCAACATTATCAATGGACGACTCCATATATAATGCATCAGCAGGCATACATGCAGGTTCGAGATTCTTCAGATACCAAATCACCAATGCGAACAACTCACAAGTACAGTTCAGAATAACATATTTGGTTGAGAGACCAAGATATTACACACGAATATTCACTGACGAGACAGCTGATGCGGACATCATCATCAAAGGGCCATCGATAATCATCTCAGGAGCGACATTAGACATGGGAGGGCACAACATTGAGTGCGCTGACGCTGAATACTTAATAATAGAAGACAGTGCACAACTCAAGCTTTCTGACAGGCAGACGCAAGGAGAGACTGCGGTTATGGCAACAATTCAGAAAGGCATCATCAAGCGAGAGAGCAACGAAGAAGGAACCCCCGAATCAGGCTGGTATCTACTGAGCAGCCCCGTAAATGACAAGCCATTCTGCGAGATAAACAACCTAATAACCACTATAGCAAGCGATTACGACTTGTTCGAATACGATGAGAGCAGCGTCACATGGAGAAACACCAAGAACATGAACAACCCTACAAGCGAGACAAACAAAGGATACCTCTACTCAAACGCCTCAGATGTCACTCTTGAATTTAAGGGCGAGCTGTTTAACGAAACAACAACGACATACGAAGCAACCAAGACAGGCGAGTATTATTATTCTGGATTCAACCTTCTTGGAAACCCATATTGCGAGAACCTGCCTTGGGACAACATCATTAGCGACAACGAAGCCGCCTTATCACCCGGATATTATACCCTGAACAACGATGGCGGATTTGCGGCAAAGGCCAACTTCTCCAACGATGACATCAAACCATGCCAAGGATTCTTGATTCAGGTTTCAGAACCTGTGACACTAACCATAACGAAGCCAGACAATAATAGAGATAACAAGGCACGGGAGGACAGAAGTCCAGGCAGTATCAAGATAAAGGTCTCAAACACAAAGCATGAAGATTACGCCTACATCATTATAGGAGAAGGTAATGGCTTAAAAAAGATTTCACATATCAACAAAGAGATACCGAGCGTTTATTTTCCACAAGGCAAGAATAGATACGCCATTGCAAACATTGACGACAGCACTACGACGGTGCCTCTCAGTTTCAAAGCCGGCACTATCGGGAAATACAGAATCACTATCGAGACAGACAACGAATACCTGCATCTGATCGACAACCTCAATGGCATTGAAACAGATATGATACAATGCCCATACTATGAGTTCATTGCATCACCGGAAGATGACGACAACCGTTTCGCCTTAATACTCAAAGACAACACAAACGCCATTCAGGATAATATTCTCATCTTACAGAAAGGCAACGAACTAATAGCTGCAAAAGAAGGAGAAATGGTAATATATGATATTCTCGGCCGTCCCGTACTTTTCCATGAAGGATGCAACACAACAATCAATACGGAAAGCCTGAAACCCGGCATCTACTTAGCCACCTTAAAAGGAAGACAATACAAGACACAGAAGATAATTATAAGATAATCAACATAATACAGCTATAACAACAAAACCATCAAAAACCAAAAGCCATGAAGAAACTAACAATAACACTAATGCTTATCGCTTCAATAGCATTATCGGCAGAAGCACAGACCGACAAGTTTTTTAATGATTGGAAAGACAGCAGGTCGTTAGAGAACGAGTTGATAGAGACACCTCAATATTTTGGCTACGAATATGATTTCAATGGAATAAACGGAGCACCCAATGCACCGATTGGAGACGGACTACTACTCTTAGCAACATTAGGTATTGGCTATTCTTTTGTAAAAAAGAAAGAAGACAGGCGGCATACAACCAAGTGACGTTCATTGCTGTAATGCACGGCTTCTATTAACCAGCACCACACCGGTGAATACGAGTATCGCAGCGAGTACCTTCTGCCAATTAAGGCTGTCCATACCCATTGCGATGCTCATCACGGTGGCAATAATAGGTTGCAGGTATCCATACAGACTAATAACTGTCGGGCGCAAAACTTTCTGTCCGACAGGAATCAGGAAATATGCGATGAAGGTTGAGAACACTATGATATATACGAGTTCAAGAAGGTATTTTGAAGGCATGATGGAGAAGTCGAGGCGCACCAACTCCTTGACATCGAATGGCAAGGCGACGAGTGCTGAGAAGAGGAACATCCACTTCATGAAAGTCACCACGCTGTATTTTGAAATAAGCGGCCTGAATATTCCGAGATAACAAGCAAAAACAAAACAGTTCACAATCATCAGCAGCACTCCGGCGGGCTTGGTGATAGCAACACCTCCATCGCCTATACGCACGGTGTTAAGAATCAAAAACACCACACCACAGAAACTCAACCCCACACCCAACGCTTTCTTCAGCGTAATCGGTTCTTTGACAACTATTGCAGCAATAAACATCGTAAAAATCGGAGTGATGGCAGTGATGATGCTCGTATCAAGCGGCGTCGTCATCGTGATAGCCTTTAGGAACGCTATCTGTGTAAGGAAAAGACCAAGCATCGAGGCACAAAATATCTTTATATAATCCTTCTTGTCTATCCGCTCCTTTGGAAGGAATAATGACACAATCCAGAATAACATAGACGCACCCACAGCACGGAAACAAAACAACCCAAGCGGGGATATCAAAGATAGATTCGACAAATCCTTACACACAATGATATTGAAGCCGAAAATGGAATATGCAACAAAACAAGCGATATGCCCAATCAATCTACTGTTATCTTTAACCATATCTATAATACCAGTTATTAACGCAAGCAACCTAAAATACAAGGCGCAAAAATACAAATAAATCGGACACTCATTTTCATAAATCGAGTATCTTTGCAAAATTAATACTTGTAAACATACATTTTTAATATGAGTAAAAAAGAAACCCCGGTCCTGCTTCTGACCGGTTATCTCGGAAGTGGAAAGACAACGTTGGTGAACTATATACTTTCAAACAAGAAAGGAATTAGATTCGCCGTGATTGTCAATGATATAGGTGAAATAAATATTGATGCTGACCTTATCCAAAAAGGCGGTGTCGTTGGCAAAAAGGACGAGAGCCTCGTGGCTCTGCAGAATGGCTGCATCTGCTGCACACTAAAGATGGACCTCATCGAACAGCTGAACGACATAATGAAAATGGGGCGATTCGACTACATCGTTATTGAAGCAAGCGGAATCTGCGAACCAGAACCAATAGCACGAACTATAAGCAGCATCCCGAACATGGAGTTGCAATACTCTAAATACGGAATCCCTCGCCTCGACTGCATCGTCACCGTTGTGGACGCATTACGAATGAAAGACGAGTTCGGTTGTGGCGACAACCTTTATCGCGATAATATCGATGATGAAGATATCGAAAACTTGGTAATACAGCAAATAGAGTTCTGCAATATAGTGGTTCTCAACAAAGTATCTGATGTTAACCCCGCCGAGCTTGAACGTATCCGACAAATCGTCAAGAAACTCCAACCTGACGCTAAAATCATCGAATGCGATTATGCCAGGATCGACCTTGAAAACATCATTAACACAAACATGTTCGATTACAACAAGATTTCAGGCTCCGCAGGCTGGATAAAAATTATTGAAGGCAGAGATGAAGAGCATCA
>SAMEA3663297__coassemble_403_pt1 | contig 24360 bp, 23 predicted proteins | sample SAMEA3663297__metabat2_high_PE_006 | metagenome-assembled genome bin SAMEA3663297 (sample SAMEA3663297) | pig gut metagenome | biome: pig gut; feature: pig-associated habitat; material: faeces | place: China | collected 2013 | reverse complement strand
CTGTTCAAGGGAGTCGATAAGCTGGTTGAGTTTTGCGAGGTTCTCATCGATGCAGATGGAGAGGTTGAGTGCCGAGGTCTGAATCATGTTGGCGTGGATATTCAGCTCGTTAAGCATTCCGAAGAGAATGCCGAGGTTCTGTTCATTCATGAAGGAGAAGTCGCGAGGGCGGATAGTCACGAGCATCTGGTTGTCTTTGACGATGAACGAAGGTGCGTAATGGATAAACTCCTCGCAGCTGTCGATGATGGTTGGCGGCAGTGAGGCGTCGATGAAGGAGCGTACCTTGAGGGGTATGTTCTTGTTCTGCAGAGGCTTAGTAGTCTTAGGGTGCAGCACTGAAGCTCCGTAGAATGTTAGTTCGGTGGCTTCCGAGTAGGACAGGTGCGGTATTTTCTCGGAAGAAGGGAAGCGTTTAGGGTCGGCGTTACGAATGCCGTCAACATCTTTCCAGACTGTCATCTCCTTAGCATCTAATAAGTTAGCGAAGATGGCTGCAGAATAGTCGGAGCCTTCGCGTCCAAGTGTGGTGGTGACGACGGGTTTCGTCGATGAGGCGATGAATCCTTGAGTGATAAGTAACTCTTCGTTGTGTTCGTTGTTGAGTTTCTGAATCCTCAGGCGGCTCTCGTCCCAATCGATGTTGGCGGAGCGGAAGTTATGGTCGGTGATGATATAGTCTCTTGCGTCTAAGAGGGTGTTTTTGATGCCGTTATCGTTGAGGAAGGCGGAGATGATTGTTGTTGAGAGCACCTCGCCGAAGGATACGGTCTGGTCGTATTGGTAATCGTATTGGAAGCCGGTCTCCTGCAGGTTGCAGAAAAGGTCGATGAAGATGTTTGCCACGGTGTCGAACACTGGGTGTTGGGTGTTACCGTTGAACAGGTCGGTCATGATGTCTTCATGATAGCACATCAGTTCTCTCAGAGCAGTGATTTCGAGATGTCCGTCATTATCGCGGAAGAGTTTGAGGGTTTTCTCTATGATGCTGGTTGTCTTGCCCATGGCGGAGATGACAATCAGCAGGTTGTCTCTATCTTCTCTTTCGATGATGGATTTTAGGTTTCTTACGGAGTCAGCGTCTTTGACTGATGCGCCGCCGAATTTGAAGACTTTCTTTATCATGGTGTTAAGGTGTTTGTGGCAAATAGGTGAATAATGGCTTCATATCTTATGAAGCCATTATAATTATTTATAAGAAGGTGAGGAAATCCTCGTAGTTTTTCTGTAGCAATGAAGGGGTGTCGAGTCCGTAAGGGCATTTCCTTTTACATTGTCCGCAGTGGAGGCAGTCTTTGACTTTCTCCATTTTCTGTTTGTATTCGTCGCCGAGATAGACGCTGAGAGGTGCTCTTCTGAGGTAGAGGCTCATTCGTGCGCAGTCGGGGATATAGATGCCGGCGGGGCAAGGCAGGCAGTATCCGCAGCCGCGGCAGAAGTCGCCGGATAGTTCCTCTCTGTCTTTCCGTATCTTGTCCAAGCGTTCCTCCGTCAGTGTGGGGGCGCATTCTTGGTAGGAGATGAACTCGTCGAGCTCTTTCTCCTTCTGTATCCCCCAGATAGGCAGCACATGTTCGTATTGGTTAAGGAAGGCGTAAGCCGTGGCGGAGTCGGTGATGAGGCCGCCGGAGAGGGCTTTCATGCAGATGAAGCCCATGCCCGCGTCTTTGCATTGCTGCACTATCTCTAAGTCTTTGTCGGATGCGAGGTAGGAGAATGGGAACTGAAGCGTCTCGTATAACCCGGAAGCTATTGACTCTCTTGCTACTTCAAGACGGTGGTTGGTGATGCCAATATGTAACACCTTGCCTTGTCGTTTTGCTTCGAGCATGGCCTCATAGAGTCCGGTGCCGTCATTAGGTTTGGGACAGAACGCCGGGTTGTGGAACTGGTAAAGGTCGATAAAGTCAGTCTTAAGGAGAGAGAGGCTTGTCTCAAGGTCTTTCCAGAACCCCTCGGCAGTGGTGGCTCCGGTCTTCGTTGCGATAACCACCTTGTCGCGGATGTCGGATAATGCGTATCCTATTTTCTCCTCGCTGTCGGTATAGAAACGTGCGGTGTCGAAGTAGGTGATGCCGTTATCGAACGCCTTGCGGAGGAGAAATGCCGCCTCATCTTTTGTGATGCGCTGTATTGGGAGGGCACCAAATCCGTTCTTGTTGACAGTGATTCCTGTCTTGCCTAATGTTACTTTTTGCATGATTAGAAGATAAGGGCGAGTAATACGTATAACCAGTGTGCGGAGATACCGGCGATGAGTCCGCCAATGGTGTGTGCTCCGATAGCCTTTGAGATGAGCTCGCGGTGTCCGAGTGAGTCAAGCATCGCGGTGTGAGTGCTGAGGAATCCGCTCCAGCACATGCCTATGGCAGTGCATACCGCTATGGCGTTGTTGTCGATGAAGCCTTCTGCGATGAACTTCGGGAGAAGACCGAGTGCCGCGCCTACTGCACCGAGAGAGGTGATAGGGAATGCCACTAACTCAGGGCTCTCAAAGCCGAACAGCCATCTGAAGATGAAATCAACCTTGCCCGCAAGGAATGGAAGGACAGGGACACCCTCGTATGCCGCACCAGAATATTCTCCGTTGGTAGGCCCGAAGGTGATCATCATCACTACAGTTGAGATGATAAGCACTCCCGGAATGATGGCGAGGCCAATGCTGACACCCTCTTTTCCTCCATCAAGGATAGCGTCAAGGAAACGCATCATCGCATTACCCTCCGACTTGAACGAGATCTGCTGCTCGTCACCTTTTTCAGGGTTCTCGTAGCAGTCGAGCTCAGGGAATGATTTCAAGGTGAAACGCTGCATGAGTCGTGTTGAGACTATACTTCCTATTATTGAGCCTACCAAGCCCACGAGTGCGCCTTTGAGGAATCCTAATCCAAGCATATAGAAGATGACGACGAGACCCATTCCGAAGGCGGTGCCGAAGTTGGTGAGAGAACATAGCTGGTATTTCTTGAAATAGTGTGAGAAATATTTGTCTTTCGACAGTGTGATGATGGCCGGGTTGTCGGAGAGGAAGGTGAGTATTCCGCCAAGGGCTGCCACACCGGGTAGATTGTATATCGGCTTCATGAACGGACGAAGCACAAGCTCTACAAGGCGTACCACGCCAAATTCCACGAGGAGCTTGCCTAACGCACCCGTGAGTACACATACTGCCATCAGGAAGAAGACTGTGTCGATGAGAAGACGATAGGCGGTGTTCATGATGGTGTTCAACATATTTGCAGTGCCCATCTTCGTGCCTAACAAACCGAAGAACAATCCGAAAATGATGATGAAGATTGCCGCTTCAATGCGACGTTTAGTTAAAAATTTCATATAATATCCTTTCCTTTAATATATGTTATTTCTTTATGAAGTTCATTCTCCATGTGATGCCGACATTAGCCTGATATGTTATCTTGCTGGGGTTTGGAACGAGGAGGCCGCTTGCGAGGTCCATGGTGCGTCTCGCATCGTTGACAGCGAAGAAGGTGTGGATACGTATGTTGCGGCTGTCTTTGACAGGATAGAACTCTGCGCCGGCTCCGTAGAACAGCACCTCTGTGCCAGGAAGGATGCACAGGTCATAGATGTCGTCAGTGATGATGTTGTTTTTGTAATCCTGCGCCTTGTTGATGTCGTAACCGGCTTTGACATATACGTTAAGCTTGTTTTGAACCATGTTAACCCCTATGCGCCCGTCAATGGTCATGTCGTCGAAGAAGAAGTTCTTCTGCTCTGTAGTGGCACGGTTTGTCCAATCGGCATATCCCTCTATTGGTCCGAAGGTGAATGATGTTCCAAGAGCTATGTAGTTGATAAACTTGTTGTTAGCGTACTCGTAGAAGTTGATGGAGCATACCGGTCCGAAGTGTTTGTAGTTGGCACGCCAATGTAAGCTGTAGTTGTAAAGCCCGCTTATTTGCCTGCCGCCGAATGGTGAGTTCGTCATCTGGATGGTGAACTCGTTCTTCTTGTCTCTCGTGGTGAATTGTGCGTTGAAACCGAACTGATAGCATGAGAAGTTGTCCCACATCTGTGTGTGGAAATATACATTAATAGGTGCGAGGTCGTACTCGATGCCTCCCATGGCTATCACTTCCTTTCCTACAGTGAGGGTGAAGTTGTCGGTGACCTTCCAACCAAGAATCATATAGTCGGTGCCGTCAAAAAAGTCGTTGAATGTCTGTAGGTTCTTCAGGTTCAGACGCTGGCGGTACTGGTAGAAAAGGTTGTCGCTGATGTCGCCTGAGATGTTGAAGTTCAGGTATCTGCCGTAGAATCCGGAGTTCTGGTCGGAGGTGCCTTTCCAATTGTAGTGGTCGAAGTCGGTTCTTACTTCGAGTGATAACTTGTTGATACCTGCTGTATTACTTATGTTCTGTGCGAACATTGTGAATGATAGCATTGCCGTAGCAATAAATAATAGTGCTTTTCTCATATAGTATTAGATTTTCTCGTTCATTTTTGCTGAGTTCCTCAAGATATGCCTCATCTCTGTCACTATCTCCACCGATTCTTGTATGATGTTGAGATACAGCACAGAGAGGTCGATATTCTCGTGTTTCTTCTGAATCCTGTTCATCTGTTCAATGCTGATGTTCATGAGTTCATCTTCTCTTCTCTTTATCCTGTCCATCACTATCTCATGTTCTTTATAGTCGGAGGAGTATATGACGATGTTGGCGGCGTCAATAGCCCAGTTGGTCATCTCCTTTACTTTGTTAAGCTCCTCTACGTATTCTTTTCCTAAAGGGGAGAAGGAGTTATCGACGTATTCTTTGCAGGGCTCGCATATTCTCCTTAAGGAGTAGAGTATCTGCTCAATGCAGTTATAGTTGAGGTGGAACCATGTGTTTTTTCTGAATATCTCCGATTCGTCGAGGCGGCGCATCATCTGTATCTCTTTGCGTTTCAGCATCTTCATGGAGTTCTTCTCTATTTTGCATTGGCTTGTCATGTTACGCAGCACCTTGATGTCCTCGTCCACGAAGGCTTGTGTTATCTGGTTGTACATGGTTTTTGAGTCGTTGATGAGACTCATGAGGCTCTCTCTGTTATGGTCGAGGATACAGTTCATGATGACGGCTTTGTCGTTGGTTCTCATTGCCTCGTCGAACGCTTTGTCGGTGTCGTCATCTTCTTGTGCCGCTTTGCGTGAGTCGATAAGTATGATGTATAATGCTAATGCGATAGAGATGATGGTGCCTATTATTCCTGTGAAGTTGAGGAATAGGGCGAAGACGAAGGCGAGGAAGAACGCCACCACTGCGGTGATTAGCCAGCCTCCGATGACGGAGAACACGCCTGTGACCCTGAACACCGCGCTTTCTCTTGACCACGCCCTGTCGGCAAACGAGGCTCCCATTGACACCATGAAGACGACGTAAGTTGTTGATAACGGCATCTTTAGTGATGTGCCTACCGCGATAAGCATAGAGGCGAGCACTATGCTCACTAGACCTCGTATGAGGTCGAACGCCGCATTGTCTTCTATTATTATCTCTTTCTGGTTGAAACGGCTGTTTATCCATGCCTTCACTTTCTGCGGCACTATGGATACCACGCTGTTAGCAAGGTTGTTGAAGAACCTCACCACTGCTCTTGCGGCGTATGATGTGCCGAATGACTCGTCACCGGTGTTCTGCTTCGACAGGTCTAACGAGGTCTGAAGCACTATCTTGGCTTTCTTTGAGGTAAGGAGCGTTATCACCATAATGATGCCGGCAATAATGATATACACCATGCTCGCGTTGGCAGGCTGGTTGAGCGAACCCATAAGATGCTGGTCGAGAGGTGCGCCACTCGCTTTAACGTCAAGATAGGTGTCAAGACATGCTAACGGCACCCCGATGAAGTTGACGAGGTCGTTGCCAGCAAAGGCCATGGCAAGAGCGAAAGTGCCTATCAAGACGATGATTTTCAGTACGTTAAACTTAAGGAAATATAATATCTGCATCAGAACGCTGAAGAACACAAAGCACAGACCGAGGATCTGCATGGTGTGTTCGTTGATCCATAGCTTGAAACTTTCTTTCATGAAAGGGGCACCGCCCATGCCTTTTATCAGCATGAAATATATCAGTGCCGTGGTTGCTATCCCTCCGAAAATGCCTATCTTGTATTTAAGGTTCCTTTTGTAGTTGAAGGTGAAGATGATACGTGTAATCCATTGTATTACAATACTGAACACGAAGGCTACCGCTACTGAGACGAATATTCCGAGTATCATTGTCATCGCCTTGTCGGTGTTGATGAGTTCTGACATTCCTACGCTGCAGTTCCCACTCCTTATTTTAAAAAGGGAGATGGCGAAGGAGGCGCCGATGAGCTCGAAAACAAGCGATACGGAGGTGGAGGTGGGAAGTCCGAGCCGGTTGAAGATGTCTAACAGCAGCAGGTTGGAGATGATGACAGAGATGAAGATGTAAATCAGCTCGTTAGCGTAGAAATATTCGGGCGCGAACACGCCTTTGCGCGCTATCTCCATCATGCCGTTGCTCATGAGCGAGCCGAAGATTATTCCCGCAGAAGCTATTATTGTAACAACCCGGTATGATGCCGAGCCTGTTCCTACGGCGGCCGACATGAAGTTACTTGCATCGTTGCTGACTCCGGCACATAAGCCCATGATAGCCAATAATATTACTATACCTACAATTACTGGTAAAAGTGTTTCCATATTATAATATTAATGGGTACAAAGATAGTGTATTTATTATTAACTTTGCAAAAATTTTTCTGATGAAAAAACTTGTTATTTTTGACCTTGATGGTACATTGCTGTATAGCCTTGAGGATTTGCACAATAGTTTGAACTTCGCACTATTACATTGTGGGTATGCTCCACGGAGCCTGCAGCAGGTCAACGCGGCTGTCGGTAATGGTGTTGGCATGCTTGTCAGGCGGTCGTTGCCCGACACTGTCAGTGATGCCGGGTTCGAGCGTTGCTACGAGGTCTTCAAAGCGCATTATGCAGCGCACTGCTGCGAGAAGACACATCCTTACGATGGGATTCCTGAAATGCTTAAGTCGCTGAGAGATAAAGGTGTGAAGGTCGGGGTGCTTTCAAATAAGTTCCATTCTGCCGCCGTAGAGGTGGTGGAGCACTATTTCCATGGCCTCTATGACATCGTCTTGGGCGAGAGCGAGATTATCGGACGGAAGCCAAGTCCTGACGGGGTGTTCGCCATGCTTGAAGCGATGGACGTTGACAAGGCCGACACCGTCTTGTTCGGGGATTCTGATGTCGATATTATTACCGCACGGAACGCCGGCATCGATGGCGTGGCAGTGCTGTGGGGCTTCCGTGATAAAGACTCCCTCCTTGCCGCCGGCGCAAGAAATATCATTCAAAATCCATCTGAAGTGTTCCTTTTTGTATGATTTTTTTCTCCAATTTGGCAGTTTTGTCAAAATTCTTTACTTTTGCACCTTTAAATTGATATAAATGAAAATAATTTTAAAGGAAGTTGTCAGTCGCCGTGACTGGCGTAAGTTTATTTGTTTCCCTGAGAAACTTTTTGAAAATGACCCTCTTTTTATACCAAGCCTGCATTCTGACGAGAAGGATAGTCTCTTTAGTGACAGAAACCCTGCTTATGAGTATTGTGACGCGAAATTCTGGCTCGCCTACTCTGACGGTGAGGTCGTTGGACGCGTCGGCGCAATAATAAACAGAAAGTCAAACGAGGTGTGGAACGAGAAATGCGTGCGCTTCGGCTGGTTCGACTTCATCGAGGATTTTGAGGTCTTTAAATGCCTTATCGACAAGGTCGCCGAATATGGCAGGTCAAACGGTATGACAAAGATTATCGGCCCTATGGGCTTCACAGATATGGATAAGGAGTGCTGGGTGACTGATGGCTTTGAGAATGAACAAAATATCACAACACTTTATAATCCGAGATACTATATCGACTTTATCAGTCGTTATGGCTTTGACGTGGACTGCGAGTGGCAGCAGTTTAAGATACCAGCCTCTCAAGATGTGCCAGAGAAGGTGTCGAGGATCAACAAGCTGATTTCGGAGAGATACAAGGTCAGGCTTGTGGAGTTCACAAGGGCGAAGGATATCCTTCCTTACGGACATAAGATTTTCGATGCCCTCAACGACGCTTTCCATATCCTTTATGGCTTTGTCCCGCTCTCTGGTAAGGAGATAGACCTTTATGTCAAGAGGTATTTCTCTTTCATCGCCCCGGAACTCGTGAAGATTGTTGTTGATGAGAATGATGATGTGGTGGGCTTTGCTATCGCGACGCCGAGCCTTACCGATGCTTTCAAGAAGATTAAAGGCAGTCTGTTCCCGTTCGGCTGGATACGCGCGCTGAGGTCGCTGAAGGTCTATAATGAGGTGGACCTGCTCCTCAACGGCGTGCGCACCGAGTGGCAGAACCGCGGTATCCATGCAATATACCATGAGGCTCTTAACAAGACCTTGATAGAGAGAGGCGTGAAGATAGCGTATTCTAACCCTCAGATCATCGGTAACAAGGCCGTCGCCGTCTGGAACGCCCAATACGACTGTGAACCTTATTTCAAACGTGCTGTTTTCTGTAAAATATTATAGTTATGGATTTTAAACCTTACTTATTCTCTGAAGAGACGCTATTGTCAAGAGTTGACGAGGCCTTGTCGAGACAAAGCAGACTTTGTGACCGCAATGAGTCGCTGAAGACTATCTTCCAATGTATTGACTTCACCACTCTTGAGGCGTTCGATAATGAGACAAAGATTAATGATTTCTGTTCTAAGGCCTTGTCGTTCAAGGATAATGATTTGCATATCTCTGTGCCGGCGGTCTGTATTTACAGTCCTTTTGTTAGGCAGGCGAAGGAGCTTCTTCGTGGGAGCGGTATCAAGGTGGCGACAGTGGCGTGCGCCTTCCCTTCTGGGCAGATGCCTTTTGAGCTGAAGAGGAGAGAGGTGGATTACTGTGTGGAGCAGGGAGCCGATGAGGTGGATATGGTCATCTCGCGTGGCACCTTCCTCGCCGGAAGGCTTGATGAGGTATATGAGGAGATAAAGTCGGTGAGGGAGGCTTGTGCGCCGCCGGTACGTCTGAAGGTTATCCTTGAGACGGGTGAGCTGAAGAGCGTCGAGAATATTCGTCGCGCCAGCGAGATCGCTATCAACGCTGGTGCCGACTTCATCAAGACGTCAACAGGCAAGTCGCCGGTGTCGGCAACACCCCTCGCAGCCATCATAATGTGCGACACTATAAAGGAGTATTTTGAGGCGACAGGCCGTATGGTGGGATTCAAGCCCGCAGGCGGAATGTCAACAATAGACGACGCTCTCACCTATTTTTATATAGTGAGAGAGGTGCTTGGCGATAGGTGGCTCAACAAAGATTATTTCCGCGTGGGGACGAGCCGGCTCGCTGGCAAGGTGATGGACGAGCTAATGCAAAATAAATGATAGAGTTCTTCCAAAGCTGGGGCTACCTCGGATTGTTTCTCGGCTCTTTCCTTGCCTCTACCGTGGTGCCTTTCTCCGCCGACGCCCTGATAATTGGCATGCTGGTGGTGGGTGGGAGGCCTTGGCTGTGCTTCCTGCTCGCTACCATAGGCAACTGGCTCGGCGGCATGACGTCTTTCGCAATAGGCTGGATTGGGAAATGGGAATGGATAGAGAAATATCTTAAGGTGAAACGTGAGACACTTGAGAAACAGAAGTCTAAGGTGGATAGGTTCGGCCCTTTCCTCGCCTTCCTCGCGTGGCTGCCTGTGGTGGGAGACGTGTTCGCTATCGCCCTCGGATTCTATAAGACAAAGCCCGTACAATGCTCTATCTATATGCTCTTGGGACGGGCAGCGCGCTTCCTCGTCTGGCTTTATGTCATTCCGCTGTTTAAATGACCTTCTGCACTCCTACCTGCGCAGATTTTACAATTTTTAACATGCTGATGGTGCCCTGCCTTCGTAAATTATGCTATCTTTGCACAAATTTTATGCTATGAACTTCCCAATCATAAAGACCACGAAGACCTCCGCAAGAGTGCTTGTCTTCCTGATAATAGCCCTGTTCGGTTTCTTGCTCGGTAATCTGATAGCCGTTGCTTTACAGATGTTTATGAGTGATAATCAGACAACGACCTTTCTTTATCTGTCGCAAGCGAGCAGCCAGATTTTCGGGTTTATCTTCCCTCCCTTGCTATATGCTTTCTTAGTCAGAGAGGCTCCTCTCGATTCGTTGGGGATAAGGAATATGCCGTCGTGGGGCTTGTTCGGTCTCATGGCGATGTTCACCATCTTGCCTTTCAACGGTATGCTCGGCGAATGGAATGAGAAGCTGACACTGCCTGAGTCGATGCAGTCGATAGAACTGATTTTTAAGGATTTACAGGAGAAGGCGACGCAGATTTCAGAACAGATGCTTAATACAAGAAGCGTGGGGAGGTTCGTCGTTAACATTGTCATCTTCGGGGCCTTCGCTGCGATAGGGGAGGAGCTCTTCTTCCGCTCTATAATACAAAAAGGCCTTATCAGGCTGTTCAAAAACGCACATCTCGGCATTATTGCCACGGCATTCTTCTTCTCGGCCTCCCACCTTGAGATTTATGGCCTGCTTCCTCGCTTCGTCTTAGGTCTTCTCCTCGGATATATGTTTTATCTTTCAGGCTCTGTCTGGACTTCTATAGCGATGCATTTCGCTAATAACGCGGCTATTGTCGTCCTTTATTTCTTGAACAACAGGAGCATTTTTAATATCAACGTGGAGGCGGTGGGTACTACTGACAACATGTTGGTGATATGTATAAGTTTAATTGTCACCGTTACAATAATCATCGTGTGTAATCGTTTTAGGAGGCGCGAGATGTCTGATAAGGAGCAACTCTGATGGTAATAGATAAGTTTTTTATATATAAGTTCCTGAAGTTCTGTGTGGTAGGCTTCTCCGGTGTCTTTATCGACTTCGGCATCACTTTTCTTTGCAAGGAGAAAGTCAGGCTGAACAAATACCTTAGCAATGCGGCGGGTTTTGTCACTGCTGCCACCTCGAACTACATCTTGAACAGGATATGGACGTTTCAGAGCTCGAACGAGCAGGTGGCGACGGAATACGGCACATTCATGCTTGTCTCGGTGATAGGTCTGGGAATCAACTCGTTAGTGTTGTATCTCTTGAATGAGAAGATGAGATGGAACTTTTATGTAAGCAAGATTTTTGCCATCGGTGTCACCACGATATGGAATTTCTTGGCTAACATGGTGTTCACTTTCAGGTAATCAGGTGTATTTCTTTAGGAAGTCGTCGGCGAAGGCGAGAGGTAGCAGGTTGTCCATCTTGTCCGACACCAAGATACAGCCTTCTTGCCCTTGCATGATAACTTTAATGTCGTGGTGGTATCTTTTTTCTGTTTCTAGCATCACTTGTCGGCAGCTGCCGCAAGGTGGCACGGGTGTTGTGATGATGTTGTCGTGCCCGATGGCGGTGATAGCTATGGCTGTTATCGGCACGTCGGGGTAGTTTGCCTGTGCGCTGAAGATGGTGACCCTTTCGGCGCACAATCCTGCTGGGAACACAGCGTTCTCTTGGTTGTTGCCCTTCACTATGATGCCGTTCTCTAAGCGGGCGGCGGCCCCTACTTTGAACTTAGAGTATGGGGCGTAGGCATGGGCCGCCGCCTCATGTGCGCACTCTAACAGCTCCCTGTCATCGGCATCTAACTCCTCGATGCTGTCATATCTCTTTAGACAAAGTGTGATGTTATGTTCCATACGTTAGCGGTTTCCTTTTAGAATGTTGTTGTATTCCTCTTTATTATTAATGAGCTCCACGGCGCGCCTCAGCTCCGGGTCGTCATTCAAGGTGGAGATGATTCTTCCCTTCTGGAAGTGATAACGGCTCACTATCTCGTATTTGAGCAGCTGCTCTATCTCTTTCCTGTGGTTGAGGAGGTCTTTGTTTTTCTCTTTATCAATCATTGCGATGGCGTCGTCAAGGAGAGGCGTGATGTTGTCGAGATAGCCTTCGTATCCTGCTATCTTCTTCAGAATCTTTATCTCGTTCTCGCTTTCTGACACGAAGGAGAAGCCCTCGTCTTTGACGAAACTCATGAAGTCGTCATATATCTGGTCGGTGATCTGGAACTTGTCGGGGGCGGCTATGCTCTTATGCTCGTGATAGAACTTGTTGGCGTATTTGAAGAAGAGGTTTTTTGCGAACAGGTGTGTTGTCACTGTTGACATCATCTCCGGTTCAATTTTCACGTCGGGGAGTATGCCGTGTCCTTCATACACCACTCTTCCGTTGGCGGTGTAGAAAGCCGGTCCGAGGGTGTCTGCCGCATTTATTGTGTCGTTAGCGTTCTGTTTCTTGCGTTTTTTAGAGTAGTCTATCTCTTGTATGCAGCGGTTGCTTGGGATATAATAGTGTGCCACGGTGATTTTCATCTTGGTGTTATACGAGAGAGGAATGATGTTTTGCACGAGGCCTTTGCCGAAGGTGCGTTGTCCCACTATCACGCCTCTGTCGAAATCCTGTATTGAGCCGGACAATATTTCAGATGCCGATGCGCTTGTCTCGTTGACGAGTATCACGAGTGGTATATCGAGGTCAACGGGCTCGTGCTGGGTGAGGTAGTTCATCTTCTCCTCGTTGTTTTTTCCTTTGGTATAGACGACGAGTTTGTTTTTCGGGACGAACATGTTCACGATATCCACTGCTTCGTTCAGCAGTCCGCCGCCGTTGCCTCTTAGGTCGATGATGAAGCCTTTCAGCTCGTTGTTCTTCTTCATGTCTAAGAACACCTCTTTCACTTCCTTAGCGCAGTTTTTTGTGAATCCGGAGAGCATGACGTAGCCTATGCCGTTGTCAAGCACGGTGGAATAGGGGATGTTGTCAATCTTTATCTTCTCTCTCTTCACCTGCACTGTGACGGGTTCTGTCTCGCCGTAGCGTTGCATCTTGAGGGTCACTGTTGTGCCTGGCTGTCCTTTGAGCAGCTCGCTTATCTCCGATGACTTCTTGTTTGAGACGTCGATGCCGTTTATTTCGAGGAAGACGTCGCCGGGGATAAGGTGTGCTTTAGCGGCGGGGAATCCCTCGTATGGCTCCGCGATAAATGTCTTGTTATCAAAGTGTTGTATTGTCGCGCCTATGCCTCCGTATTCGCCTGTCGTCATGAGACGCACATCTTCCATCTGCGATTCTGGGATGAAGACGGTATATGGGTCGAGGTCTTCGAGCATGGCGTTGATGGCCGTCTCGTTAAGCTCCGAGGGGCTTATCTCGTCAACGTAAGAGTTGTTCAGGACACGAAGCACATTGTTATAGATGTCGATGCTCTTTGAGATTTCGAAGTTGTTCTGTTTTGTCTGTGCGTTAGCGAAGAGTATGGATAACGCGAGAAGGGGGAGGAGTATAAGTTTTTTCATAGTAAAATTATTTTCTGTTAAATGTGACGTGATGATGTTCAAGGCACTGGGTCGTATCCGCTTCCGCCCCATGGGTTGCACGACAGAATCCTTTTGAGTGTCAGCCATCCGCCTTTTATTGCTCCGTATTTCTTTATTGCCTCGATGCCGTAGTTCGAGCATGTGGGGATATACCGGCAGCTTTGTCCTATGAATGGGGACAGTGTTATTTGATACAGCCTGATGAGGAGTATCATGATATTAGCGGGCAGTTTTATTAGAAACTTTATCACTTTTCTTAAAATTATCCCTAACTAAACGCTCAACAACGATTTTTATTTTCTGTTCAAGCTCATTATAATTTAAAATGCAGGTGGCGGTATATACGAGGGCCACGTCGAGTGTGACGTTGTCTTTTTCGCAGCGCGACATCAGCTCGGCCTTGTTCTTCCTCCACGACTCGCGTACAAGACGTTTCACCTTGTTGCGTTTTATGGCGTGGTGGAAGCGTTTTTTTGATACTGACACTAACATGCGGGGCAGCGCCACATCGGAGTCCTCCGCCTGTTCCTTATGCACGATAACCCTAAAAGGGTAGAGGGAGAAACCCTTACCTTTCTCGAACAACGTATTGATATCCTTTTCTTTATGGATACGTTGTGACTTAGGCAGACTCTGCGAGGTTCTCAAGACTGTTTCTTTTTTTTCTTTGTTTCCGCTTCAAGGAACTCCTCAATGGCCATCGTTATTGACGGTGCGGTCTTTGTAGGTGCGGTGAGGTTAAGGGTGAAGCCCGCGTCAACCACTGCTTTCGCTGTGGCAGTGCCTAACGCTCCTATTGCCACGTTCTCTCCTTGCACGAAGTCGGGGAAGTTCGACTTCAGCGACTCAATGCCGGCAGGGCTGAAGAACACAAGCATGTCGTAGTCGTTGATGTTTATATTTGACAGGTCGGCGGCCACCGTGCGGAATATCATCGCCTTCTTGAAATCCAACCCGGCTTCCGTCATCATCTCGCCGTAGTCCTCGCTCGTCAGCACGTTAGATGTTGGAAGGAAGAACTTCTCCTCCTTGTGCTTCTTCATTATCTCTACAAGGTCGGTGAAAGACTGGTTGCCATAGAATATTTTCCTTTTACGGAATTGGATATAGTGTTGCAGATATAATGCCGTTGACTCGTTGACACAAAAATATTTAAGGTCCTCAGGCACTGTGTATCGCATCTCCTTCGCTAAACGGAAATAATGGTCGATAGTGTTGCGGCTCGTCATGATAACAGCCGTGTAGTCGCTGAGCTTCACATGCTCCTGCCGCAACTCCGACGCCTCAACCCCCTCAAATGTGATAAACTTCTCAAAATCTACATGAACACCATATTTCTTTATCATGTTCTCGTACGGAGTCTTCTTAATATCTGCCGGTTTTGGCTGTGAAACCAGAATTTTCTTTATCTTCATTATCTGTTAAATATTTATCCTAACACTATAATACACAATCAGTTAAAACAACACGAAATACCATCGTTATTGAGATAGCTGTCGGTAAGATTTCAAGTGTGCAAAGATACAAAAAATTATTGAAAATACTCCTTTTTGATAAAATTTTAAACTCGAAAAACAATTTGATGATTCGTATTGCCTCAAACAGCAGGACGATTGAAAACGTTATCATCACATAAATCTTGTATGGATAGAAGAAAAGCACCAGCAAGAATAATATTAGAACCATGTTTAATGACGCTGCCATTGACAGATGCTCCGTCTCCTGATGGTCGGTCGCCGCCTCGATGCCGAAAAGCCATCCGTACAGGCTGACAACTAAGTATTGGATGAGAAGAAAAGCAGTGATAAATATGCAGATGTCCTTGTAAAACAACGTGTTGTCGTATAAGATGTCGTTGCTCGAATAAATAAGGACGCTCTTCTGCACGAAGAGTCCGAGGAGTGCGATGTATGATATTATCACTGAGACGCCGTTGATGCTGCGCACAGGGTTCCACTCGCGGGTAATCTTCTCAAAATCAGATGATGCGTAGAACACACCGCATATCATCTTCAACCGCGACGGGCTTATCTGCTTGTTTAGCACTATTATCAAGATGGCAATGAAAACTACAACAAAGTTCCATGCCGGGGCAACAAAACACACGTCTCTCAGCTGTGGCTCCAGCGTACCCGCAATGTTCTCTGTTACAAGATGATAGTTGATGCTGTCGTTCATGAAATACAGTTTTCCGACCGCAAAATTACAATTTTTTCAAACACTAAGACGGCAGCGTCATGATTTTCTTACTAAATGCCTTGGCTCATTGGCTCTTCCCTTTCAAGTACGACATTTTTCATTCTTCAATTGTTAATAGCCTTTCTTTTGCTATGACGTATCGTCTTGCTATTTATTAAAATATGTGTCGTTAGAGAACAATCTCTTCATTGGTATTCAAATATTTTGTCGGTTTTATTCGGGTGGTAAGGAGTAGTATAGAAGTTGTTGATGATATAATCTATTGTCTATCATATAGATATGATGTGTTGTCGTCGGTTAGAGGTGGGGAAGTAAAAAAATTAAAAAATTTGTATTTTTAATATAACATTTGTACTTTTGCGGAAAAAATAAAACAATCAAAACTAACATATAACACAATGGGACTCATTGAACAAATCATTGAAAAAGCGCAGAGTTGCAAGCAGCGCATAGTGCTCCCTGAAGGAGATGAACCAAGAACATTACAGGCGGCAGACAGAATCATTGCCGACAATATTGCCGACGTCATTCTCATTGGCCCGGCTCAGAAGATTGCTGACATGGCGGCAGAGTACTCGTTAAAGAACATTGATAAGGCGCGCGTCATTGATCCGAAGGCTAATCCGGATAAGCAGAGGTATGCTGAGATGCTTTATGAGTTAAGGAAGAGCAAGGGCATGACGATGGAGCAGGCTGAGGCCTTGGCAGAGAACTTCATGTACCTCGGCATTCTGATGGTGAAGGCTGGAGAGGCTGACGGCCTTGTCAGCGGTGCCCGCAGCACTACGGGCGACATGTTGCGTCCGGCATTACAGATTATCAAGACGGTGCCGGGAGTGAGCTGTGTGTCGGGAGCGTTCATCATGTTCCTTCCTGAGGGTTGTGCATACGGCACCGACGGCAAGATAGTGTTCGCCGACTGCGCCGTGACGCCGGTTCCGACGGCGGAGCAGCTTGCTGAGATAGCGGTATGTACCGCTGACACGGCGCGCGACATAGCCAAGATAAACCCGGCGGTGGCAATACTCAGCTTCTCGACGAAGGGCTCGGCCAAGCATGAGGTCGTTGACAAGGTGATAGAGGCGACACGTATCGCACAGGAGAAACGCCCTGACCTCCTTCTTGACGGTGAGCTTCAGGCTGACGCCGCCATCGTCCCATCGGTGGGGTCGAGCAAGGCTCCAGGCAGCAAGGTGGCAGGAAGAGCCAACACCCTCGTGTTCCCTTCCCTCGAAGTCGGTAACATCGCCTATAAACTCGTGCAGCGTCTCGCTGGCGCCGAAGCCGTGGGCCCAGTGCTACAAGGTCTCGCCAAGCCATGTAACGACCTCAGCCGCGGATGCTCCATAGACGACGTTTATAAACTCGTCGCTATAACATGTAACCAAGCTATCGCACAGAAAAACAACAAGTAAGAATAATTTTTGTATTATGAAGATATTGGTATTAAACTGCGGCTCATCGTCAATAAAATATCAGCTTATCGATATGGACGAGAGCAGCCACGACGTGCTTGCCAAAGGCCTCCTCGAACGTATAGGGCTTGAGATGGGCGAGTTCACACACAAATGGAATGGACAGAAACATTATGAGCAGCGCCCGATACCGAACCATACGGAAGGTATCAAGATCGTGCTCGACGCCCTCACCAATGACGAATACGGTGTCATCAAGTCGTTGGACGAGATTAACGCCGTAGGCCATCGTGTGGCACATGGTGGGGAGAAGTTCCCGCAGAGTGTGCGCATCAACGATGATGTCATCGAGAACATCAAGGCGTTATGCGACCTCGCGCCATTGCATAACCCGGGCAGCCTTCAGGGTATAGCAGCCATGCAGGAGGTAATACCGGGCATCCCGATGGTGGCAGTCTTCGACACCTCGTTCCACTCCACAATGCCGCCGGAGGCTTATCTCTACGCTCTGCCTTACGAATATTACGAGAAATACCGCGTGCGCCGCTACGGATTCCACGGCACAAGCCATAAGTTTGTAGCTGAGAAAGCAGCAGAATATGTCGGCATGGACTGGAAGGAATGCAAGATAGTGACCTGCCATCTCGGCAGCGGCGCGTCAATAGCAGCAGTGGAGAACGGCAAGTCGGTGGAGACATCAATGGGATTCACCCCCGTGGAAGGCCTTATCATGGGCAGCCGCACCGGCGACCTCGACCTCGGCGCATTCATCTATATCATGGATAAGACTGGCTATAACACTAAGGAGATGAACACCTTGGTGAATAAGAAGTCCGGACTTATCGGTATCACGGGCAACTCGCAGGATATGCGCGACGTGTATGCCGGACGTAACAACGGCGACGAACGCTGCACCTACGCCTTCAATATGTTCGCACATAGAGTGAAGAAGTATATCGGTGCATACGCCGCTATCATGAACGGCATGGACCTCCTCGTGATGACAGGCGGAATAGGCGAGAACGCATGGTTCATGCGCGAACCTATACTCTCTGACATGGAGTTCCTCGGTATTAAAATCGACAAGAAAGTCAATGAGGGCATCATGGGCGAGGCTGCCGTAATATCAACGCCTGACTCAAAGGTGAAAGTCGTGGTGTTCCCTACTGACGAGGAATACATGATAGCAAAAGACACCTTCGACCTCGTGAAATAATAACGAGAATCATCGAAACTTTACGATAAGCCTGGGAAGTGTATGCTTCTCAGGCTTACATATTCTTCTCTATCCCCTTGGTGTCACCTACTCCCTTACATAATGCGGCATGGTCTCGGGAAGCACTATAGAAAACTCTATCAGCCCGCCAATGACACCGTCATTGTACCACGGAGTCTGGTATATCATCTTCCTAACTCCTTTCTTCTCAATGGTGTAGGCATTGGTGTCGCCCTCGTTTAGCAGACGATGTATTATCTCCTGCGAGCGTTGCTGGTGGCATGGCAACATGCTCTGACCGGTCTTGTCACCAAATGTCGCCGCCGACTTCTCGTTCTGATAAATAACGGTTCCCTCGTTGTCGCATATTGTTATGCTGACATTTATTCCTTTGTAAAAGTCTATCTCGTTCATGACGTTTTTATTTTTTTGCAAAAATAGCGTTTTTCAATAATACAGCACAAATTTAATTTATAATAATACAATGAAGTGTTAAGAAAATCGTTATATTTGCATCTTTATTTTAAGAACTTGAAAAAGCTTTATCTACATATAATAAAATCATATATTGGCACCTTCGTTTTTACGTTTTTCATTGCCATCTTCATACTGCTGATGCAGTTTCTGTGGACGTATGTTGACGACTTCATCGGTAAGGGCGTTGGGTTCGATGTCATGTCTAAGTTATTGTTTTACACTTCAATAACATTCGTTCCCATGGCGTTGCCGCTTGCGATACTGTTGTCTTCGCTCATGTGTTTCGGCAATCTGGGCGAGTATTACGAGCTTGTGGCGATGAAGGCGAGCGGCATCTCCATCTGGAAGGTGATGAGGCCTCTGCTTTATTTCTCAATAGTGATGAGCGTCCTTGCGTTCTTCTTCTCAAATAACGTGATGCCTGTCGCGAACCTGAAGATGCAGTCGATGCTTTACGATGTGAGCCATAAGAAGATGACGTTGGATATCCCGGAGGGCGTGTTCTACCGCGGCATTGACCAATATGTCATCAAGGTCGCCAAGAAGGGCGATGACGGCAACTCGCTTTACGATGTGATGATTTACGACCATACCGACCGCACGGGCAATGTGATGGTCACCGTGGCCGACTCCGGATATATGGATATGACCCCGAACCAACGTAATATGATTCTCACCCTCTACAACGGCTATAACTACTCCGAGATGATTGACGAGAAAGACTACCGTGAGAGAAGACAATTCCAGAAAATGTCGTTCGCCCGTCAGATTATCTCTTTCGATATGTCGGAGTTCGATATGAAGCATATGGACGAGAACGCCTTCAAGTCGCATCAGACAATGATGAATATCAAACAGTTGACTTATGCCATCGACTCGTTGGACATGGCTTTTGCGAAAAAGAAGGAGGATTACAGCAGCTCCTTCGTCAACCGTATGCAGAACCTGACGATGGAGAAGGAGAGCCTTGTGCGGCACGACCTCGGCGTGGAGAAACGAAAGGGCGACCTTGTCAAACAAGAGGTGGTGTCGTTGGAATGGCCGTTGACGACGGGCTATCCCATCAAGGAACAGAAAGCCATGCTCGATATTGCGATGGCGAGTGCTAACAACATGAAAGACAACCTGATAGCAAACATGAAGGATATCAATAGAAGCAGAGTAAACATAAGGAAGCACGAGCAGGTGCTGAATCAGAAGTTCACATTAAGCATCGCCTGCCTGCTGTTCTTCTTCATCGGCGCGCCGCTCGGCGCCATCATCCGCAAGGGCGGCTTGGGTATGCCTGTGGTGGTGAGCGTGATCTTCTTTGTGATTTATTATGTGATAACGATTATCGGTGAGCGTGTGGCGGTGAACGGTGACATGCCGGTGTTCCTCGGCGCATGGATTTCATCTTTGGTGCTGTTCCCGATAGGGCTGTTCCTTACTTTCAAGGCTACCACCGACGCAGATATCCTCGATGCCGAGTCTTGGCATAAATTCTATTTGAAAATAAAAGGACTTATTAAGAAACATTAACAAACTCTGACGACATGAACATCTTACTACTATGCAATAAATCGCCGTTCCCACCAAGTGAGGGTGGACCTATGGCAATGAACAGCATCATAACGGGGCTTGTCGAGGCCGGCCATAAAGTGAAAGTCCTGGCTTTTAACAGCGACAAATTTCATGTCGATATTGACAGCATCCCTAAAGAATACCGCGATAAAACAAGGATAGAGTTCGTGGATATAAAACTGAAGATTAACCCTTTTGATGCCCTGAAAAACTTGTTCTCCGATGAGTCGTATCATGTGAAGAGGTTCATCTCCAAGGAGTTCAAGGACCGCCTGATAAAAATACTGAAGAAAGAAAAGTTCGATATTGTACAGATAGAGATGATTTATATGGCACCATATATCGAGACGATAAGGGAACACTCCAAAGCCACCATAGTGCTCCGAGCACATAATATCGAGCATAAGATATGGGAGAGGATAGCTAAAAAGACGGTGTTCTTCGCTAAACGGTGGTATATCAACCATCTCGCCTACACATTGAAGAAATATGAGCTGGACGTGATAAATAAAGTTGACGGTATAGCAGCAATAACCTATAGCGACGCCGCCTTCTTCCGTGGCATCACCGCAACCCCGACAATAGATATCCCATTTGGTATCGATGTCAACAGCTTCCAACCGTCTTTTAAGGTGAAAGAGAAACCAACATTCTACCACATAGGCTCGATGAACTGGATGCCGAACGAAGAAGGAATAAAATGGTTCCTGAACAACGTCTGGGACCGCGTCATAGAACGTATCCCCGATGCACAACTGTTCTTGGCGGGACGTAATATGCCCAAATGGCTCCTGAAATGTAAGAAGAATGGGGTGAACGTCGTCGGTGAAGTGCCTGACGCACATGAGTTTGTGAAGAATCATGACATAGCTGTAGTGCCTCTGCTCTCCGGTAGCGGAATGAGGATTAAGATTATTGAGTCGATGGCTCTCGGAAAAACCGTTATCACCACCTTGGTGGGCGCAGAAGGAATACAATACTCTGAGTTTGAAGATATTATCATTGCCGACAATGTGGCAAAAATGGTCGCTAACATCTGCCGCCTATATCATGACACTAACGAGGCGGAGGAAATAGGAGTGAAGGCAAGAAAACTGATAGAGGACATTTACGATAAAAACAAGGTTATCAATAGACTACTAATCTTTTACAACGAGTTGACAACAAAGAGAGAGATAACGGTACTTAATTAATAACTGATAATAATCATAATGAAAATATTCGTATTACTTCCGAGGATACCATGGCCGCTTGAGAAAGGCGACAAGCTGAGGGCTTATAACCAGATAAAACAGCTGAGCAAGAGCAACGAAATCATCCTTTGTGCCTTGAACACCGATAAAAAGGTGGACCAGCAGGCTGCCTTCCAAGCACTGCGCCCTTTCTGTGTGTCCATAAAATTCATCAACCTTCCAAAGATAGGGGTGCTCTTTAACGTCATACGAGCATTCTTCAAGGGACTTCCACTGCAATGCGGCTATTTTTATAACTCTAAGGCGAAGAGAAAGGTTTATGAGCTGATAGAGAAACATAAGCCTGACATGCTCTTCGGGCAGCTGCTGCGTGTGGCTCCTTACCTTTATAAGGTCAATATCCCTAAAACTATTGACTATCAAGATGTCTTCTCTGTTGGAATGAAGAGAAGGGCGGAGATAGCCAATATGTTTACAAGGCCTTTCTACAATATGGAGTACCAGCGGCTGAAGAGATATGAGCGTGTCATGTTCGATAAGTTCGATGTCAAGACGATAATAAGCGGCTCGGACAGGGCTCTCATCGACCACCCGGAACGTAACAAGATGCTCATTATCCCTAATGGCGTTGACCATGAACACTATAAGCCTATTGACTGTGAGAAGAGATATGACATCGTCTTCACGGGCAATATGGGATATGCTCCAAACGTCAACGCGGTGGAATATTTAGCATACGAGATTCTGCCGAAGGTGTGGGAGAAATACCCTGAGGCGAAGATGTATATCGCTGGCGCACAGCCGGATATAAGGGTGAAGAAGGCCGCCAATGACAATATCATAGTCAGCGGATGGATTGACGACATGCGTGACGCTTACGCTCAAAGCCGTATCTTCATCGCCCCAATGCGTATTGGCACGGGTCTGCAAAACAAACTTCTCGAAGCCATGTCGATGCGCCTGCCGTGTATCACCACCTCCCTCGCTAACGACTCGCTTCATGCCGCCGATGGCAAGGAGATACTCGTGGGTAATGACTCCTCTGAACTCGCTGCCGACATCATCTTACTCCTTGACAATAAAGAGAAAGCTGAAGAACTTGCACATAATGGATACGACTTCGTACATCGCGTCTATGACTGGAGCGCATCGACAAAGATTATGGAGGACGCAATGAAACAGATAATAGATAAAAACAAATAATATGGCACAAACTGACGACAAGAAGATTATTTTTTCAATGGTTGGCGTGAGCAAGATTATCCCGCCATCACGACAGATACTGAAGGATATATACCTCTCATTCTACTATGGTGCGAAAATCGGCATCATCGGATTGAACGGAGCCGGTAAATCTACGCTCCTGAGAATCATAGCAGGAAAGGAGAAGTCTTACAATGGTGAGGTGGTGTTCTCGCCCGGATACTCCGTGGGCATGCTCGACCAAGAGCCGGAACTCGACGACAGCAAGACCGTGAAAGAGGTAGTGGAAGAAGGTGTCCAGCAGATTGTCGATTACCTTAAGGAATATGAGGAGATAAACAATAAGTTTGCCGAGCCTGATGCTGATTTCGACAAGCTGATAGAGAGGCAGGGAGAACTCACCGAACTGATAGAGCAGCATGAGGGCTGGGAGCTTGACAGCAGACTCGAACGCGCCATGGACGCACTAAACTGCCCTGAAGGTGATAAGTTGGTGAAGAACCTGTCGGGAGGCGAACGCCGCCGTGTCGCCCTCGTGCGTCTCCTCCTCCAAGAACCTGACATACTCCTCCTCGACGAGCCTACTAACCACCTCGACGCCGAGGCTATCGAATGGCTGGAGAAACACCTCCAACAATATAAAGGCACCGTCATCGCCGTGACACACGACCGCTACTTCCTCGACCATGTCGCCGGCTGGATTCTCGAACTCGACCGCGGCGAGGGTATCCCTTGGAAAGGTAACTACTCCTCATGGCTCGAACAGAAGACCAACCGTATGGCAATGGAGGAGAAAGCCGAAAGCAAACGCCGCAAGACTCTCCAACGCGAACTCGAATGGGTGAGGATGGCCCCTAAAGCACGTCACGCTAAAGGCAAGGCACGCCTCGAATCTTACGAGAAGATGCTTAACGAAGATGTAAAAGAAAAAGAAGAGAAACTTGAGCTTTATATCCCTAATGGTGATAGACTCGGAAATAAAGTTATTGAAGTACATAATGTTAGTAAGTCGTTCGGCGATAAGGTGCTGTTCGAGAACCTCAGCTTCAGCCTCCCACCAGCGGGAATAGTGGGCGTGATAGGCCCTAACGGCGCCGGCAAGACAACATTGTTCCGAATGATTATGGGCCTCGAAAAACCGGACTCCGGCACCTTCGAGGTGGGCGAGACAGTGAAAATAGGCTATGTTGACCAGCAACACGCCGACATAGACCCTGAAAAGACTGTATGGGAAGTCATCTCCGGCGGTAACGAACTTATTCAACTCGGCAAACGCACCATGCCGTCCCGCGCCTACGTCTCACGCTTCAACTTCGGCGGCGACGCCCAACAGAAAAAAGCTGGCGTGCTGTCAGGCGGCGAACGAAACAGAATGCACCTCGCTCTCACTCTTAAACAAGAAGCTAACGTGCTCCTCCTCGACGAGCCTACTAACGATATAGACGTCAACACCTTACGCGCTCTCGAAGAAGGCTTGGAAAACTTCGCCGGCTGCGCCGTCATCATCTCGCACGACAGATGGTTCCTCGACAGAATAGCAACGCACATCCTCGCCTTTGAAGGCGACTCACAAGTGTATTTCTTCGAAGGCTCCTACTCCGAATATGAAGAGAATAAAATAAAACGCCTTGGAAACCAACAACCTACAAGGTTCAGATATAAGAAACTGATGTGATGAGAACTCTGGCTTA
>SAMEA3663297__coassemble_374_pt1 | contig 25961 bp, 17 predicted proteins | sample SAMEA3663297__metabat2_high_PE_006 | metagenome-assembled genome bin SAMEA3663297 (sample SAMEA3663297) | pig gut metagenome | biome: pig gut; feature: pig-associated habitat; material: faeces | place: China | collected 2013 | reverse complement strand
AGGCATTTATAGACATCCTGTTGTAAACACACGTGAATTTCTACTCATGTAGATCGGTATCTAATTCGTGAAAAATCACCTCTCCGTTGTAAACACACGTGAATTTCTACTCATGTAGATCACGTTCGCATTGAGTAATTTGATTTTGATTGTTGTAAACACACGTGAATTTCTACTCATGTAGATCGGTGGCATATATTGAATATCAGTCGCTCGTGTTGTAAACACACGTGAATTTCTACTCATGTAGATCGAAATAGGGTTTTATAATTGGTATTACTAAGTTGTAAACACACGTGAATTTCTACTCATGTAGATCTGTATGATGGTCCTATCCGCTACTATCTCGGTTGTAAACACACGTGAATTTCTACTCATGTAGATCACAATATACCCAGCGCTCTCGCCCAATTCTGTTGTAAACACACGTGAATTTCTACTCATGTAGATCATATTGATGTATTCTACATATATTTTGTAAGTTGTAAACACACGTGAATTTCTACTCATGTAGATCTCTCAAATGTCGTTAATGCGCAAAGCAGGTGTTGTAAACACACGTGAATTTCTACTCATGTAGATCTCATCAGTATTCTTTAGAACACCAGCAATAGTTGTAAACATACGTGAATTTCTACTCATGTAGATCTGAGGGCTTGTTTTGGCAATAACCAAAAGTGTTGTAAACACACTTGAATTTCTACTCATGTAGATCATTTGTCAGTTCGCATTTAAAATGTAATAAGTTGTAAACACACTTGAATTTCTACTCATGTAGATCATATATTGGAAAATTTTTTTTTCCTTTTAAGTTGTAAACACACTTGAATTTCTACTCATGTAGATCTGATGAAGAATACACACATAGTAATAAATTGTTGTAAACACACTTGAATTTCTACTCATGTAGATCTTTTAATAAGCCAGTAATTATACATTTATAGTTGTAAACACACTTGAATTTCTACTCATGTAGATCCTGCTTCTGTTCTCATATAGGATGTTACTGGTTGTAAACACACGTGAATTTCTACTCATGTAGATCTATTTCTGGGGTATTTATTATTTTTCCTTTGTTGTAAACACACGTGAATTTCTACTCATGTAGATCCTGTAATATTTAATTTCTAATTGTTCTTTGTTGTAAACACACGTGAATTTCTACTCATGTAGATCTAAAACGTTTTAAATTAATAATTGGATTTATGTTGTAAACACACGTGAATTTCTACTCATGTAGATCTAAAACGTTTTAAATTAATAATTGGATTTATGTTGTAAACACACGTGAATTTCTACTCATGTAGATCTTAAAACTAATCATAATGTTTAAAGATTAAGTTGTAAGCACACGTGAATTTCTACTCATGTAGATCTGACCAATAGTTATTGTTTTTTGATTAGGAGTTGTAAACACACGTGAATTTCTACTCATGTAGATCACTTTTAGAAGGCATAAAATTATTTACCTGTTGTAAACACACGTGAATTTCTACTCATGTAGATCCAGAGACATTCTGTCAGTGACTGTGAGGTTGTTGTAAAGACACTTAAATTTCTCCTCATGTATAAGAGAAGTAGAAAAGTATGAGAGAAGTGTGGCGGTTTGGAATGAGGAATGATAGAAAAATAAAATACCCAAAGTAGTGCTGTACATACTTTGGGTTTTCTTCTCGTAGCAACGGCAACATTAGCTTTTAAGAGTGAGAAATGGGAGGATAGTTTTTCCCCTTTCCGCAGGCTGAAGTGGGCGTAAAAAATAGATGCGGCATGTTTCAACCGCATCTATTTTGTATCAAAAGCCCTTGTAATAGAGGCTCTTATCTTACATTTGTCTTGTCAGGATACTGTGGCACCGCCGGCATCTGTGGCCATTCTTTCAGCTGCTCCATTATCACCTCTATCGCCTTGTCAAGCTGGCTGTCGATACCCATATATTCCTCGTATGGGTTGTTGTCTATCACTATATCCGGGTCAACGCCGTAGCCTTCAATAATCCAGTTGCCTTGCGCATCGAACGGAGCGAACTCCGGACGGTTCAGCGTGCCACCGTCAATGAACGGAAGGCTGCCCCTGATTCCTACTACACCACCCCATGAGCGGGTACCTATCGTCGTACCTATCTTGTAATGCTTGAACTGCCATGGGAACAAATCACCGTCAGATGCCGAATATTTGTTGAGCAACAGCACTTTAGGGCCGTTCATCATCTGGTTGGGCTTTATCTCAGGCGAGCCGTTGCGCGCCACAGTGTACATCGCCACCTCACGCCTTAACCTCTCGATAATCATTGGAGACACGTTACCACCACCATTGCCCCTATCATCGATGATGAGTGCCTTCTTCGTCAACTGCGGATAGAAATACTTCACGAACTCATTAAGTCCTTCAACACCCATGTCCGGGATATGGATATACCCAACCTGTCCGTTCGTGGCCTCCTCTACCTTCTTAATGTTGTTCTGAACCATGTTATAATAGTAAAGGGAGTTCTCGCTTGCCAACGGCTTCACTACAACATCGCGTGCGCCTTTCTCCGAAGCGTTGTTGTTCAACGACAACACTACCGCCTTACCGGCCTTGTCAACTAATGACTCGTAAATGTCGTTCATCTCCTTTGTCGAGACTCCGTCAACAGCCACGATGAAGTCTCCCTCTTTCGCATTGACGCCAATCTCTGTGAGTGGTGAATTAGCATCTCTGTTCCAGCTCTCTCCTTTCAATATCTTTTCAATCTTATAGTATCCGCTGGCGTCACGGGTTAATTCTGCACCGAGAAGACCGGTTTTCAGACGCATCGGTCGTTTGCGGTCGCCGCCCCCGGTATAGGCATGCCCGATGTTCAGCTCGCCTATCATCTCTCCAATAAGGTAGTTGACATCATTTCTGTCGCCACAATACGGGATAAGGACGGAGTATTTCTCGTGTATCGCGTTCCAGTCGTTTCCGTGCATGTTTGGGTCATAGAAGAAATCGCGCATCTGCCGCCATGCTTCTGTGTATATCTGCGCCCACTCTTCCTGCACGTTGACCCATTTCTTCATTCCGGAAAGGTCAACAGGCTTCTTCAAGTCTCTCACCTCACCCTTCGGTGTGTCGATAACATAATATTTGCCTCTTTCGATAACCAACATCTTCTTTCCGTCAGGAGTGAGTTCAAAATTACCGAAACTGCCAATTTTTTCAATCTTATTCGACTGAATATCAAAATAATATGTGCCATGGTCCTTCTCGCTCCATTTGGAGAAATAGAGTCCGTGTTCAACGCTGGAAGGATTATAATAGTAGGCTACATCTAAGTTCGGGATTGGGATAACCCTGTCAATGATTCCGTCGAAGTCTATTTCTATTGAAATGGCCTCTTCTTTATCCTCTTTCTTCTTGTCTTTCTTGCCTTTAGCATTATTTTCTTTCTTCTCCTCACTCATGCTGACCTCATCGTTTTTGGCGAGGAAAGGCGATGGTGTGTCTTTCTTCAGCGTCAGCATATAGAGGCGTTGCTGGTTTCCGTAAGCGTGGTTCCATTCGGTGTTGCTGTAAATCGGGTTGAAATCGCGTTCGGAGATGAAATACAGATATTTGCCTGTAGGGTCGAACTCCGGTCCTGAAGAATTGAACCATGTGTCGGTGACAGGTTCAACAAGTTGTGTGTCAATATTATAAATAAAGATACGTGAAAACTCCGACATATTTCTGTCAACGTAAGCTATCCATTTGCTGTCGGGCGCCCACACTGAGTTGTATATTTCTCCTGCGGTGCTTCTTGCTATTTCCGTCACTTTTTTCGTGTCGATGTCAACCATCATCAGGCGGTTCATCTTGTCGTACCATTTTATTTTCTTGCTGTCTGGTGACCAGCTCGGACTATATTTGTATGTGACAGAGACGGAGTTAGGTGTTGTAAGCTGTATTGCCTCTTCCGAGCCGTCTTGTTTCTGAATATACAGCTCATCGTTACCCGACCTGTCGGAGATGAAAGCGATATATTTCCCATCAGGAGACCATGCCACGCTTCTGTCGTGTGCGCCGTCGCTCTTTGTGATGTTGCGTGTGATGCCTGATTCCGCCGGCACCGTCCACACATCTCCCCTGCCGCTTATCGCCAAGCGTTTGCCATCGGGAGAGAATGTCTCCGAGCTGATGTTCTTTGACGCGTCAACATATCTGTTCCTTGTCGATACCCTGTCGTTGCGTATCTCGATAGGAATAGCATGTATGGTGTTGTCTTTCAAACTCATACGGAACAACTCGCCACCGTTCTCATAAACAATGTCTTTATCTCCAAGAGATGGGAATTTCACATCATAATATGTGTAGTCGGTTACTTTTGTGGTCTGTTTGGTATTGATGTCGTAGCAGAAGATATTCATTGTCCTGTCGCGGTCGGAGCAGAAATAAATCTTGTCGCCTGCCCACATCGGGAAAATGTCTTGTGCATCGTTGTTGGTGATATTTGTAAGTTCCTTGGTGTCGAAGTCGAAAATCCAGATGTCGTCAGCCATTCCGCCATGATAGTATTTCCAAGTGCGGAACTCACGCATCACTCTGTTGAAGGCTATTTTCTTTCCATCGGGAGAATAGCTTATCCAGCCGCCCTCGCTGAAAGGCAGTTGCTCGCAAAGCCCGCCATCGATATTAGCTGTAAACAGCTGGCCCACAAAGTCGTTCCAAGTGATACGGCGTGAACGGAAAACAATGTTCTCGTTATCCTTCCATGTCATAACAATGTTGTTCGGTCCCATTCTGTCCGATAAATCGTCTCTGTCGAGGGTGGCGGTAAATGTGACACGTTTCGGGGCGCCGCCCTCTGCTGGCATCACGTAAACCTCTGTGTTTCCGTCATATTGTCCGGTGAAGGCTATGTTCTTGCCATCGGGAGAGAACCTTGCGAAAATCTCCAACCCTTCTGCATCAAATGTTAGCTGAGTGGCAACTCCTCCATTGATGTCGGCAGAATAAAGGTCGCCAGCATAGCTGAATACTACTTTCTCGCCATGCACTGCCGGAAACCGCAGCATCTTTGACGTCTCCTGCCCTTGTGCCGTCATGAACCAAAACGCTGACAGCATCAATAATGTAAATAATCTTTTCATAATATTAGTGTTTAATAAGTATTAGTTTTCTGTCATCACCTCTTCAACATTTATCTCATCTCCAAGATATACGAGATATGCCTTAATATCTTGATTATCATTTATATCTCTCAACGCCCTCATGTATTTCCTCAGCTTGTCGTGATACGACTTCTCCGGTTTGCCCGTCTTGTAATCGATGAGGAAGGCTCCGTTGCTTGTCTCCACATACCTGTCAAGGCGCAGGATGCTGTCTTCAAAAAACACTTCCACCTCATTTCTTACTATCGCATCTTTGCTATATGCATCTCTAAGACATGGCACAGAAGCCACCTTTTTAAACGTCTCTAATAAATTATCTGCTTGATTCTCATCGATTGAGCCTTCGGTGACGTACGAACGCAACGCATCAGAAGCATCATCAACGGTTTTTATCTTCGACAATATCTCATGCACAAACACGCCCCATTCTGTTGGCGAGAAACTGTTATCTTTCTCCCAAAGCATCATTGGGTCCGGATTTATCTTCAAGTTATCCGACCAGTCTAATGTTTTAGGTAGCGGCTTGTCATCGCCTAACTCAAGGATTCTTATCCCGTCATCTTTCGCTTTCTTATCTGTCTGATTATCAAAATAATTCGACAGCCTGACTAACAAATTATCGTCTATTTCACTTTCTTTCTCAATCTTATATCCTATACAATAAGCTGATTCCATGTCATTGTTGAAAGATGAAATGTCAAATTTGTTCCCTAAAATACTATTTATATTATCGAAAAAATCCGTGAACAGATTATTATTTGACTCCTCCGACGATGCTTTCTTATCATTAGAATAAATGAAGAGCATCTCCTTTGCCCTTGTCATCGCGACATACATAATATTAAGAATATCAAGCATTGTCTTTCTCTTCTCTTCATTATAATAGTTCTCGAACTCGGTATGAGACAGCTCATCTTTATTCATTTTAAGAATGAAAGAATCAAAATAATTGATATCAGAATCATTATTATTTAACTTCACCCATTGCTCTGACTTTGTGAGTCCGTGCGAAGAACGAAGAGCGGTGTCGGCGAAAGGATAGAAAACTATCTTAAATTCCAAGCCTTTAGACTTATGGATCGTCATGATGTTTACACAGTCAAGTTCGCCGTCAATCTGTACCGACAGCTTTGAATTTTTCTTGTCCCAGAACTCAAGAAACTGGCTCACTCCAACGCTATGTCCGTTTTGCCACTCGAAAACCATATTCATAAAATACTGTAAAAAGACATCTTCCAGAATATTAAATTTGAACAGACGGCAAAGATGGATACAGGTGTCGTAAAGGCTATATGCCTGATTAAAGATGATTTTCAATTCCTTGGAAGGGATAACTGTATGGTTTTCGGGACAATTCACCGAAAGATAATACTCAAGCGTGTGTTTGTTTACAGCGTTATTTCCATCAAGATAATAGCGTAAAGCACTGATAATGAGCTGCACTTTGTCAGATGACTGGAGGAGCAGCGACTCTGACGACATCACCTCAATACCTTGTTCAATAAGGAAGTCTGCTATTTCAATTCCTTCTGAGTTTGAACGCACTAAAATAGTAATATCCTTATAGCTGGCTCCATCGTCATGCAGCTGCCTAATTTGTTTTACAATCTCATTCTTGACGTAAGAATGGTATTCATCTTTATTTGTATCCTCATTATAATGAAACAGTTTCACACATACAAGGCCGTCACCTTTTGAGTTTGTAGCCTTCTGCTTTACATCATTATAAACCTTCTGGTCCTTAACGTCAAGATAACTTTTGGCGAACTCAAAGAACCTATTATTGAATTCTATGATGTTTTTATATGAACGAAAATTGTTTTCAAGTGTAATATTATCTACATTATCCACAAACAATGTCTCGCATTCGTTAAAAAAGCTGTTTTCCTGCTTCTTATATATTTGGGGGAGCTCTATTATCTGCTCTGCTTCACCGCCCCTGAACCTGTATATCGACTGTTTGGCATCGCCCACGATAAGGTTCATGTTTCCATTAGATAAACTGTTGGCTATCAATGGAAGGAAGTTGTGCCATTGTAACACCGAGGTGTCTTGGAACTCATCAATAAAATAATTTGAATACCGCTCTCCTATTTTCTCATAAATAAAAGGCACGGAATAGTCGCCGAGAATATGTGAGATTCTTTTGTTGAACTCTGAGATATGAACTTGCTGTGACTCTTCAATGAAGTTATTGATTTGCAACAATATCTGACTCCTCAGAATGTAAAGATAATAATTTCTTTTCAAGCTTTTTAATACAATCAGCTTTGAGAGGATATTATAATAATCGTTGATATTTGCCAAATAGACCGATAATATCCGTTTTTTATCCGATTCGAAAAGCTTGGATTTGGCATTGAAGCAGTCGCCTTGGTTTAGCATCTTTTCAATGCCGGGAGTGAGAACATTGTTAACAAGTTTTTGCATCTTTGCCTTAATGAGAGGCAGTCCCCTTGTCTTATTGCCTTTGTAGTCGGAGTCGGAGACATGAAGTTCATTCTCAAATTTTTCTATGTTGGATATTAAGTCTTTAACACTATTTTTTTGAATTTCTATTTTATTATTAAGCTCATCATAGACCTGTAAATAATTTACATCTTTAATATTGTCAAGTCCTTGATTATAAACGGTTCCGTCTTCCGACAAGATATTATTAATGAAATCGCCAAGAATTTTTTTCAAGTTCCACGACAATTCTTCGGAAATATTATTTAAAGCGAAATTTGTAAGTACATCTTTGAGGAACTTGTTGTTATCGTTAATGTTGTCAGAGATTCGTTTTAATATTTCTTCTATCAAATCATCGTTATCGAGGATGATGCTATATTGGTTAGGGAGGTCGAGTTCTTTGGCGAAGGAGCGAGAGATGCGTTGGACGAAGCTGTCGATAGTGCAAACCGCCATATCGCTGTAGTTATGCAACAGATTCTGATACAGTGTCTTAGCCCTTGAGACGAGTGTGGCTTCATCAACACCAAGGAGCATCAAGATGTCGGATTTCATCTGGCAGATATCGGAGGAGTCGTCCGATTCAACGAAGCCCTTAATGAAACGAAGAATTTTGACTTTCATTTCATTAGCGGCTTTGTTTGTAAAGGTCACTGCAAGGATATTCTTATATGCGTCGGGATTACCGGCGAGGCAGATTGTCAGATATTCCTTTGCGAGGGTGAATGTCTTTCCGGAGCCTGCCGAAGCCGAATATACCTTTAGTTTTTTATTTTGAGACTGGGTCATTATCTTTTGTATTGTTTTTCTTCTTTTTCTGGCTGTTGATGAAGAACAACTCCTTCAAGGTGTCAAAGCTGTGGGTAAGCGAGAGGCCGAGACCCTGTGTGTAATCGGAAGGGTTGTCATAAGTGTAGCCATAGTAGTTACTATTGATGTTAGTATGGTTATAAGCCTTGAGGTTCAAGAACTTAGTAAGTCGCCAAGTGATGTCCACGTCACCAACGATATTGTTCGCCCTATTTGTCTGTGTCTCGTTCCCTCTGATAACGCCGAAGTTGCCCTCAATGGTAAGGCGGTCGTCGAATAGCTGGGTTGAAAGAGCGACTTCAAGTTCCTCGTTAGTGATGTTGTCGCTCGGAGTATAGTTGACGCCAATGTCGAAGTCTTTAGATATTTGGGAGAGCCAGTTGCTCAGCTGTCCGGTGATGACGTTGTAATATGTTGATGTTCCGAATCTTGCGAGAGCGTTCCCGGTCGAATAGGAGAAAGAGTTAAGCAGTATCAACGAGAGGAACTGCTGTGCCATCACCGACTGGTTAGTGGTGTCGATGACTGTATAAACGGTGTTTTTAATGTCGTCGCTTGCATTAGGCATCTCTATAGCGAAGCTGATAGAAGGATTCATCAGCTTGTCGGACAGCCTGATAATACAATCCACATTGATATTGTTCGACACTCCCGTGGAGTCAACCTGTATTCCGAGCGAGGAGATGGATGATTTAGTCTTATACACGCCCACGATATTGATGTCTGCATCAGCGGGGTCGCCTGTCCAGCTAATCCTTCCGCCGCTCCTGATGTCGAAGGTTCGTTTCACCATCTCAATGCTGAAGTTGAATGTACCTTTATTAATAAGGTAGTCGCCTCTGAGCGAGAAGGTGTTGTTGTCGAGTGCGAGGTTGATGTTGCCGGTGCCGTTAGCACTGATGTTGCCCATATTCTGTGGGAGGAAGATGTTGACTGACGCGTCGGTGTTTACTGCTGCGTCAAGGTTCATGGAGAAGTTGCTCTCTTTCTCTGGCTCAGGCACAGTAATCTCGCTTGAAGTATCCGAGAGCCGGCTTTTGTTGACAAAGACGATAAAGTTGTTATTCAGAGTGCTTGCCCCCGACAAAGGCACGTCGATAACAGTGCCTTTCTTTGTAAGTGCGTCAATGTCAATAAAGATGTCGTCCAAAGGACCGGTTATTCTCACCGAGCCATCAGCGATAGCCGAGCCATAGAAGCCCTTCACCGCTGCAGGCTGTATGTTGATTCCGAGGAAGTTGTCGCAGTCGATATTCACGTCAAAGTTGAAGTCGCGCAGGTTCTTATGGCGTATCTCTCCGTTGACGAGGGCGTGGTTCCCAAGAGTGTCGCTGATGGAGATGTCGTTTATCATGATCTTGTCGTCAAGCAGTGTGATGCTGTCGGTGAAGGTGTAATAGGTGTTAAGGAAATTAACAAGGCAGCCGGCATCATCTAACTTGACCCCTCCTGTGATGACAGGGGCTTTCAAGGATCCCTCAATCCTGACGTCGCCGCTCGCAAAGCCGTCAACCCTGCTAATCACACTGCTCACCAATGGAGTGATGGTGTTTAATTTGAACTGGTCGAAATACAAGTCGAACCGGAGGTTGTTGTCCTTGTTTCCCGGCGTGTAATATCCCGTCAGGCCCACCGACTCGCGGTCGTTGTTGTCGTAACGGCTGTTATATATCTCAGAGTTAATGAATATAGACTTATCCGGCTCATGCCATCTCGCATTTGCATACACATCTCCCACCTCTTGACTGTTAAGATAGACCTCTTTCATCTCTATGCCCGCGATAAAAGAGAGGTTGTCATTCAGCCCCCAAATATTGAAGCTGCCGTCTATTATTCCATCGAGATTGATGCCCGACCGCTCTGTAAGCATGTCGAAATCCGACACATCTACATTGTTCATTATCACGGAGAGAGTGTCGATGTTCCGTTTAGGATAACTGCCGTTGACCGAGAACATCTGCGTCGGGGTGAAGATGTCAAGGTTACGGAATGACACCTTGTCTTTTCTGAAGTCAATGACGCTTTGGGGATTGATGCTCCAGACGGAGTCGTTAATGATTATCTTGCTTGTCAAGATGTTGGCGAGGCCTCCGAAGTCGTGATAAGGGACGAAAGTGGTGTAGAGATGCGCCTTGTTATGGTCGGAGATGTCGTCATCGTCCCATGCCAAATCGATGCGCGCGGTGTCCTGCCCTATTTTCGTGCCGGCGATAATGTTTTCAAGGTTGAACAGTACCTGCTCCTGTGAAGAGGTGTCGGCGGAGATGATGTCTTCAACGAATATCACAGAGGTGAAAGTGTCGGACTTCGCTGTGTTCCTGATGTTGATATTCTTGAAATACAAGTTGTTAAACGATATCATCGGGGACTCAATGGTGGAGCCGTGTAAGTTGTTCCCGTTGGTGTAGGTGGCGTTAATCATGGTGCCTTCCCCTATGTTCAGCTGAGGCATAAACAGCTTGGTGAGTGTCCTCGTGTCGTGCATGACGACAGAGAGGGAGAACTCCTGCTTGTGCGTGTTCCTTGGAATGTTCATTTTCTTCAAGAAAGGCAGGTTGATATATCTCTCTACAGTGCTTCTCATAGCATCTTGGAAAGTGGCGAGATAGAAAATCCCCGACCAGTTGATATCGAAGAAATCGCATTTCACTATAACATCTTTCACGCCGCTCGCCTCGCTCACTTCCGCCTCAAAGTCCTTCATGAGGAAATAGTCCTTACCGTCATAATAGGAGGTGTTCTCTATATTCAGTGACCCGGTGATATTGTCGATGTTGTTACCGCTGAAGGCGAGGTCCACATTCGAGGATAGCAGCATGGTGGAGTCAGAGTCCAAGAGGTTAAGTCCAGCTATGTCAGCGTCCTGAATCTTGGCCTTCAGGTGGTAACGAGGTATCCTCCGGCTGAGATTAACATCTGCGTTAAAGTTCAAGTCAACGAGATGGTGCTTGATGTTGGAAGACACTGCCAACGCCTTGTCCTTGAACACTCCGTCGATATCGAAATCAGCGAATCTGTTGCCAAAGATGTTCAGCTCCTTGACAGAGACGTTTGCAAACAGGTCGGCATCATTGAGGTTGAAGCCCTTGCCTTTCACGAAGAGAGAGAAAGAGGCGTCAGTCTCATCTTCCATGTTCAGGAGGCTTGACAAATCCACCTTGCCTGCCGACAAAGCAATGGTGTAATCCTTCTTATCTTCAATATTCATCGTCACGTTTGTCTCGATATCTCCGACATTGGTGCTGATGTTCAACTCGCTGATGAAGTCGGTGGGATAACCGAAGAAGCTGCCGTTGATAACGCAGCTGTTGATTACCGAGAGCATCTCCGGCAGCGGTATTGTCACCGACTGTGAGGGTATGGCGAAATGTGTCAGGTCATCGTACGAGGTCGTTATCTCCCTGAAATTACAATCAAGGATGGTGGTGAAGAAGTCGGGGAGCCCTTTCATGGATACATCAGCATCAATATGTGTGGTGTCTCTATATGAGAGGTCGAGGTTCGTGACGACGAAATCGCTAACGGTGCCGTCAAAGTAAGCTGTAAAGTCAAGAGTGTCAGGCATTTTATTCAGCACCCACGAGAAATACTTCAGGTCGCTTAACACTAAGGATGACGGCCTGATGTTTCCAATAATCCTTACGGAGTCAACAAACTGGTTGTAATCGTCATAATCGTTATACAAGAAATCGAGGTCCAAGTCGGCGTATGAAGCGTTGGTCATAATGATAAGGTTGTCGATGTCGAGTGCTGTAGGGCAGCACATCACATCGCCCCTGAAGTGGTTGAGAGGAAGACCGGACCGCTCCTTGCCGCTGAGGCTCGTGATGTTTCCGAAGATGGAGTCGTTCCTGAAGTCAAGGTTAAGAATCCTTCCGCAGATGCTGTCAACGTCGATATGCAGGTAGTCCATACCGAGCTTCTCTGGCTTGTCTTTGTTCTGGTTCCAATAGACGACATGTATGTTGTCAAGAGCAAGGTCATCGACCCTGATTCTGAACGGCGACTTGGCGTCATCTTGTTTTTTATTCTTCCCGTTATTGAGCATCTCAAGGACTTCTTTGACGTTCAGTTTCTGTTCCCCTTCATACTTCACAATCCTTCCGAGCACGTTTTCTAAGGATATGTTCCTTATCCTGATGTCGCTGAGTGAGAAGAAAGGGTGCAGTTTAGCTTTAAGGGTGCCTATTTCGAACAGAGGAAGGCCGTTAAGGTCGTCAATCTGTAAGCCTTCGAGAACGATGGATAGGTCGTAAGTGATATAGAAGGTCTGTATTTTTACGTCGGTGTCAAGTTTTCGGGAGAGGTTGCCTGCGAAAGAGCGCGCTAACATTGTCTGCACAGTAATATCACGGAAAGCCGCCACGAGGCTTGCCACAAAGGCAAAAATCATCACAATGATAATTAATATGCCGTGAATTAATTTCTTTTTTGTACTTTTGCGCATTCTTTTACAATTATGAACGAATATATTTTAGCCATCGAATCATCATGTGATGATACATCTGCAGCAGTGTTAAAAGGCACTGCGGTGTTGTCCAATGTCATTGCAAATCAAGAGGTTCACCGTCAATATGGAGGTGTTGTCCCAGAACTCGCGTCACGTGCCCACCAGCAGAATATCATACCCGTTGTCGAAGCTGCGATAAAGCAAGCAAATATACAAAAAAAACAAATAAGTGCAATAGCATTTACACGTGGACCGGGACTTTTAGGCTCATTACTTGTAGGTACTTCATTTTCAAAGGCTTTCGCCCTTGCGATGGACATTCCTATGATTGAGGTGAACCATACAAACGGCCATGTCCTCGCCTTATTTGCTCAAGAGCCGGATAATCCTACGCCCACTCCGCAGTTTCCTTTCCTCTGCCTCACCGTCTCCGGCGGGCATACACAGATTATGAAGGTCAACGACTATTTCGACCTTGAGATTCTTGGAAAGACCATCGACGACGCGGCTGGTGAGGCTTTTGACAAGACCGCGAAAATCATGGGCTTAGGCTATCCCGGAGGACCTATCATCAACAAACTTGCCAACGAGGGCAACCCTGACGCCTTCCAGTTCAGCAAGCCGCATATTCCGGGTTACGACTACAGCTTCAGCGGCCTGAAGACGAGCTTCCTATATTTCCTTCGCGACAAGCTGAAGGAGAACGAGAACTTCATCGAGGAGAACAAAGCCGACCTATGCGCCTCTATCCAAAAGGACATCATCGACACCCTGATGAAAAAACTCATCAAGGCGGCAAAGGACACCGGGATAAGACAGGTCGCCATAGCAGGCGGAGTGTCAGCCAACACCGGGCTGCAAAAAGCCCTCATCGACGCCGGAAAGAAATATAAACTCGACGTCTTTATTCCTAAGTTCAAGTTCAGCACCGACAACGCTGCCATGATTGGAGTGGCTGGATACCTGAAGTTCCTTCGCGGCGAGTTCGCCAGCCAAGATATGACACCTTACGCAAGAACCGTTTATTAATTTCTCGTTATGGATTGGACAAAACTTCTTTCGGCCAACAGAGACAACAAGGCGCATAACGTCGCAGACATCAGGAACGAGTTCCAAAGAGACTACGACAGGATTATTTTCTCAAACATCTTCAGAAGGATGCAGAACAAGACGCAGGTCTTCCCTCTTCCCGGAAGTAAGATGGTTCATAACCGCCTGACACACAGCCTTGAAGTGGCAAGCGTGGGACGCTCCATCGCCAGAATAGTGTCGAAGAAACTTGTTGGCATTTTCGGCGACAACTTCCGCGACATCATATACGACATCGACACCATTGTGTCAACGGCATGCCTCGCCCACGACCTCGGCAACCCTCCTTTCGGACATTCGGGTGAAGAGACGATAAGCTCCTATTTCAAAGACGGCGCTGGTAACGAGCTCAAACATCTGATGCCGGAACAACAATGGTCCGACCTCGTCTCCTTCGAGGGTAACGCTAACGCATTCAGACAGCTGACACATCAGTTCAAAGGCAGAAGACAAGGCGGGATGTCCCTGACTTATGCCTCACTCGCCTCTCTGATAAAATACCCCTACCCATCGTATGACAATGGTAACAGGAAGAAATACAACGTGTTCCACTCCGAATTAGACACCTTTGTCAAGGTCATGAACGGCTGCGGCATCAAACGCTTAGACGACGAGCGACCTATCTTCGCCCGACACCCGCTCTCGTATATGATGGAAGCCGCCGACGACATCTGCTACCTCATTCTCGATATGGAAGACGCCCACAAAAGAGGCATAGTGCGCACATCCGAAATAGAACATTATTTCACCGCCTTCTTCAATAAGGAGAACCCCGACGAGAAATGGTTCTACGACAGGCGCGACACTGTCTTCCAAACTATCACCGACGCAAACGAAAGAATAGCTTTCCTTAGAGCAACAGTGATTAACAAACTCGTTGACTGCGTGTCGAAAGTGTTCGTAGCTAATTATGACCTTATCATGGAAGGCTCCTTCTCCAACAGCCTCATCTCCCACCTTCCCGATTATGAGAAAACCGCCATGGAGAACTGCCGGGAATTCTCAAAAAAGAACATCTACCGCCACCCTTCGGTGGTCAAGATAGAAGTCACCGGCTTCAACATCATAGGCAGCCTTCTTGACGACTTTGTCCATGCCGTACTGAAACCCGACAACTCCTATAATAAACGGCTCCTCTCCCTCGTCCCGGAACAATTCATGACTGATAACGACGACACTTATTCGAGGATTCAGGTTGTTCTCGACTTCATCTCTAATATGACCGACTTATACGCTGTTCAGCTTTATAAAGACTTGAGAGGTATAGAGTAATTTATTGGTATTCAACAACTAAATCATTATATCCTGAAGTATCACTTTAGGAACATAATGAACACCGTCTTCTCTATAATATGCCCTGCTCGCGTCTTTTCCGGTCTTAACAAGCTTGATTTCTTCCGAGCCTTTCCCTATAGCAAGTATTGCGAGAGGCTCGAACGGCAGGTCGAAATGTTCCGTTATCTTCGCCTTGTTGAAAGCGCATATCACAATGCCGTTAAGCCCCATCTCTGTTGCCTTCAGCGACATGCTCTGAAGTGAGATTCCAAGGTCTATATCAACGAACTTAGTCTCTGGCACTGTTGAACATACGATTATGAACGACTCTGGCTCCGTGCCCGGAAATGGAAGATGAAGCTCCGGCAACATCCCTCCGAGTTTGATGTTCTCTAAGATGAAGTCAGCATCCTCACCCTTTGTGACAAGCCTGAAACGAAGCACCTGCTGGTTCTTTGCCGACGCAATCTTCGTGTTCACGTTCACTATCCGCTCCAACATCTCCTTCTTTACCACATAATTCTTGTCGTATCCCCTGTAACTGCGGTTTTTCTCCATCAACGCATCTAAAGAATGATGTTTCACATTGACCTTCCGGGAGTTAGATTTAAAATCCTCCATCTTCTTTTCTATATATCCGTCTGCCATGATTTTTTTTGCAAAGATACAAAAGAATCGCAAGTGGCAAAGATAATCGGCATCAGAAAAAAATTAGTTCCTATGCGGGTTTGAATAAAAAATGGAAATCAGACCTTTGCAAGACACATAATGCAGAAGACATTTTGTTTCAATAAATAAAGATAAATGATTGATAAACAATATAATAACCATCATGGCGATTACTTTTCCGTACCTTTCATTTCGGCATGAGGGATTTGCTACCTAAATATCTCCTTTGTGTAATTTCTATTTGAAAAATGTATAATTTTGCACTTTAAAATTTTTAAGTCAAAACATTGTGAACAGTCTGATTTTCAGCGTAAATGCTACAATGCCCATATTCCTGATAATGATAATTGGATGGGTTATCAGGAGGGTTGGAATCATTGATGAGAGCTTTACCATCAAGGCCAACGATTATGTCTTTAAGATAGGACTTCCGGTATTATTGTTCAAGGACCTTAACTCCGTTGATTTTCATAACAACTTCAGTTTCAACCTTTTGATTTACTGCATGGTTGTTACCACCGTCATGGTCGCGTTGATATGGATATTAACGGAGATCTTCATGAAGGAGGAGAGTGAAAAAGGAGCTTTTATTCAGGGTGCGTTCAGAAGCAGTGCGGCGGTCCTTGGCATTGCCTTTATCGAGAACATGTACGACAGTGCCGGCATGGCTCCCATGATGATTGTTGGCGTAGTGCCGCTTTTTAACTCGTACTCCGTTCTGGTCCTTACATTTAAAGGTTTGAAGGACAATGATAAAGGTGACAAGAGGGCGGTGATAAAGAAAGCCATGGTCAACATTGCGAAGAACCCTATCATCTGGGGTGTCATCCTCGGTTTGTTGTCATCGTTATTAGAGATGGACTATCCTCAGGTTATTGACAGGACGATTAACGGTATAGCGCAGACAGCCACTCCATTCGCATTGATATGTGTAGGTGCGAGTTTCGAGGGAGGAAAGGCGATAAAGAAAATCAAGCCTGCGTTGTTTGCCACCTTCATCAAGCTCATCGCGCTGCCTGCGGTGTTCCTTCCGTTCGCTATCATGCTCGGCTTCCGCTATCAGGAGCTCGTCTCAATACTCGTGCTACTCGCCTCTCCCACTACGGTGACAAGCTTCATCATGGCCAAGGCGATGGGTAACGATGAGGTGCTGACATCAAGCATCATTGTGATTACGACACTTTTCTCCATCATCACACTGACAGGCTGGATTTTCATACTTCATCTCGCATCGCTGATATAGGAACTCGCCATGGATACAAGAAAGCGTTTCATCTGCCTTGACGGCATGAGAGGGGTCGCCGCCCTGATGGTCCTCCTTTATCACCTTTTCGAGGCCATTGCATTTAGTCAGAACAAGCCGGAACAGATGCTCTTCCACGGGTTCCTCGCTGTTGACTTCTTCCTCATCTTATCTGGATTTGTGATGGGATATGCCTATAATAATGAATGGGATACGATGTCTTACTTAAAGTTTTTCAAAAAACGTCTTATTCGGCTTCATCCCATGGTGATTTTGGGAGTGGTGTTAGGGTTAGTGGTGTTCGTCGCACAAGGAGCAATGCGGTGGGACTCCACATTTCCGGGTGGCTTGGCAATAGCCATTTCCTTCCTGTTATCATTATTACTCCTCCCCTCACCTCAGGCTTTCGACGTGAGAGGCAACACAGAGATATTCCCCTTAGATGGTCCTTTATGGTCTCTCTTTTTCGAGTATGTCGGCAACATCTTATACGCCTTTCTTCTTCGCAGGTTTTCGGAAAGGAGCCTGAAGGCATGGGTTGTGGCAAGCGGTATGCTCTTCCTTGCAACAGGCATCTGGGGACCATACGGAACCCTCGGATACGGCTGGTCGTCGGAAGGGATAAGCATTTTGGGCGGATTCCTCAGGATGTCGTTCGACTTCAGCCTCGGCCTTCTCCTGATACGTATTTTTAAGACTAAGAGTCACAAAGAGAAGGGCTTCTGCGTTTTCTTAGCTTGCAGCACCTTATTAATATTGCTTCTGTCAGTGCCGTCAATAGGGAAGTATAATGTTTATTATGAGTTTATTTGCATCGCTATCTTCTTTCCTGTCTTACTCATGACATCTGCGAGGTGCGTTGTTTCTCAAGGTAATAAAGCAAGAGCCGTCACTTTATTAGGCAACATCTCTTATCCACTTTATGCGATACATTACCCATTCATCTACCTTTATATCGGGATAATATTTAGTGGCACGGGATTTCTCGCTTCGCATAACGAGTTACTGCTGATAATCTGTGGTGCAGCGAGCTTGTTATCCGGATACCTCAGCATGCGTTTCTACGACATTCCGGTCAGAAAGAAGTTGTGCGCCAAGGACTCCTCTAACCGAAAAGCTGGAAGATGAGGAATGCCGACACCCATGCTATGACGAGTGAGTGCACCACCGTGAACGCCGCCCATTTTGGTCCAGCCTCCCTCCTTAATGTCGATATTGTGGCGATGCAGGGGAAATAAAGCAGTACGAAAATCATGAACGCCCAGCTCACAGCGGGAGTGAAGACATGTTGCCCAGCCCTTGGCCCATCGGTATAGACATCGTCCCTCATTGCTTTTACGAGTGAAGCGAAACCTTTCTCATCATCAACGTGATAGAGTATTCCCATGGTGCTGACGATGGCTTCTTTTGCTGGGAGCCCCGTCAAGATGCAGACATTCATCTTCCAGTCGAAGCCGACAGGACGCATCACCGGCTCCAAGGCACGCCCCACCATTGCGAGATACGACTTCTCCTTGTGCTCCCCATTATTAGTGGCATCGGCGGGGAAGAACTCTAAAGCCCATATTATCACAGAAGAAGCGAGTATCACAGTGGAAATCTTCTTCAGATAATCGGAGGTGCGTTCCCAGATGTGCGCTCCCGTGTTCCTCCATGTGGGCTTCCTGAACGGAGGCAACTCCGACACGTAGTCGGCCTCCTCCTGCCTGAAATATCTCGTGCGCTTCATAACAAAAGCAAAGACAATGGAGAACACTATCCCTATGACATATATCGACATCATCACTAAAGCCTTATAGTTGCTGAAGAAAGCCGACACGAATAGCATATACACGGGTAGTCGGGCCGAACACGACATGAAAGGAATCATCAGCATAGTGAGAATGCGGTCTTTCCTGTTCTCAATAGACCTCGCAGCCATTATTGCGGGGACGTTGCAGCCGAAGCCTATCAGCATCGGGATGAAAGAGCGTCCGTGAAGCCCAATGACGTGCATTATCTTGTCCATCACGAAGGCCGCCCGCGACATATATCCGGAGTCTTCAAGCATCGAGAGGAAGAAGAATAAGATAATGATGTTCGGCAGAAACGCAAGTACCGCCCCGACGCCCATCACCACCCCATCGACAAGCATGCTGCTGAGAATACCTTCTGGGAGTGTCGTCCGGAGCCATTCTGCCACAAGGTTCACCCCATTGTCTATCCATTCTTGAGGATAGGCACCCAACACGAACGTCGCTTGGAAGACAAGGAACAATATTCCGAGAAGCAGAGGCAGCCCTAACCATTTGTTGGTGAGAAGAGCATCAATCTTCTGAATAAAAGTGTGGTCACTGTTGTCATCACTATGAATCAAAGTCTCCGTCAACGCTCCGTGGACGAATCCCTTCCTCGCATCTGAAAGTAGCTTTGCGGGTTCAAGTTTGAACTCCCTCAAGAGCGACTTTGTCTCATTTTCTGCGACAGCCACCACATCGTCTGCAACGTCACCAAGCAGATGGCGCGCGTCTTCCATATCCTCTAAAAGCCTGACAGCAAGATAGCGGCTGTCATAAACCTTTAGCCTCGACTCACCAATGCAGCCCTCAATCCTCGCTATCGACTTCTCAAGGTCCTGTCCGTATGGCACATGCGTGTGCTTAACCCCCTCATTGTTTACCGCCGCATTGATTATCAGGTTTAAAAGACTTTTAACGCCAGAGCCGTCTTTACTGTCGGTAGGATAAGCCCTGAACCCCATCATCTTACCAAGCTGCTCATAATCAACGGAATGTTTTGTGGAAAGAAGAGAATTGTAATTATTCAAGGCAACGACCATGTGGCAGTGCATATCAATGAGAAGCGTAGTGAGCTGAAGACTTTGCTCTAAATGTTTAGAATCAACGATATTTAGGATTAAATCAGGATTATTGTCTCCGACAAAACCTGCTACTTTTCGTGCAACAACTTGAATGTCAACATTTTCCGATTCGTCACTTATTGCAGAGAACTTAAGCCTGCACCTTTGATTGTTCGCCGATGCGCCGGCTGCACTATCGTTTGCATCTACAAGCTGCCGCAACAAGGAATCTTGTCCGCTTCCCGACATACCCACAACGCAAATATGTAAATTTTTATTTAGAGGCTTCTTTGCAGAACCCGCGCCCTGCAGACAGACATCGCAATTGCCACCACAAATATTATTGCTCATAGCGTTTCAATTTTAATGTGCAAAAATACACTTTTCTTTTAATAGAGAGGCTTTATTTGGAATAATTACAAATATAGTTTTCAAATCTCGTCTTGGCAGTCGAAATTAAGGTGATAATCAGACTCTTTCCATTTGTTCCAAGGCTTTATTGGGACGAAATAATCGCCTATAAGGTAATCAATATTTGCCTTATGGGCTTGGCTGAGTTGGAATCGGCGCATAATCCTATACATTTTCCCGTCCTTGATGAACTTGGCACCTGTCTGATGGAAACGGAAGGCTATTTCTTTTTCGACACATTCCCTTCTTATTTCTAACACCCAGTCGTAATTGCAAGGGCGTGCGTCAACGCCGGATTCGCCACCCACGGCGACTTCCTCGATAGTATCGTCAAGATAGCGTGAGATGTCCATTTTTTCCAGCATTGGGGAGACGATGATGGATTTGTGTTTGATAGGCAGCGACTTAAAGATAGGTAGTCTGTAATCAGCCATTGCTTGGTTTTCGACGGTGCAGCCGATGAGCACATTGTCATAGCCGTCGCCCCAGTCGGGAGGCAGGCAGCACTCCAACCTGTCGATTCTCTTTGTGAAGAAATAAAAGAGGCAGTCGCTGCGCTGCTTCATCATCGCCCAGCATTCAGGCCTCCACTCGTCAGCGTCTTTCAACAGGAAGTCGGAGGTGAAACAGGTGAAGATGATTTTCCCCGGCGGGATTTTATAAGTCTTGTCACGTTTTCTCTTCACCGGAAGGTTGAAATTGGCTGTCTTCCTTGCAATATCGCTCGCCGTATCGCTTCCATACATGGCATCTTGACGATAGACATAGCAATATTTGCAGCCCGGGCTAATCTTTGTGCAGCCATGCCACGGGTTCCAATCTGCGTATATTTCCCATTTTTCACTCATCGCACAAAAATATTAAAAAAAAATTGCGGTTAGTAAAAAAATATTTCTATTTTTGCAATGAAAAATTGAGTGATAAATTTTATATTATGTGTGGAATAGTTGCATATATTGGACAAAAAGACGCGTACCCTATATTAATTAATGGGTTAAAACGCCTCGAATATAGAGGTTATGACAGTGCCGGTATCGGTCTTATCAACAGCGATAACGAGTTAAACATTTACAAGACAAAAGGCAAAGTATCAGATTTAGAGAGTTTTACAAAGGATAAAGATATTAGCGGAACCATCGGCATAGCGCACACACGATGGGCTACACACGGGGAGCCTAACGATGTCAACGCACATCCGCATTATTCCCGTTCTGGAAACATCGCCTTGATACACAACGGCATAATCGAGAATTACCTCACCTTAAAACAAGAGCTTATCTCTCGCGGATATGAGTTCCATTCAAGCACCGACACCGAGGTGTTAGTGAACCTTATTGAAGAGATAAAAACGACGCATAACCTTGATTTATATGAGGCTACACGTGTCGCGCTTAACAGTGTCAACGGAGCTTACGCCATTGTGCTTATGGAGAAGGGGCATCCCGACACTTTGATTGCGGCTCGCAAAGGCAGCCCTATGGTTGTTGGTGTAGGCGATGGCGAATATTATGTGGCATCAGACGCAACCCCTATGATTGGCGTTATTTCAGATGTGATATACGTTGATGATGAGGAGGTTGTAAAAATAAAGCTTGGAGAGGATCTTCAGATAAGGACCACAACCAACGTAAAGATGACCCCGGAAATAAAGAAGTTACAGCTTGACCTGCAGTCGATTGAGAAGGGTGGATTCGAGCATTTCATGTTAAAGGAGATTTACGAACAGCCCAACACTGTGAGAGACACCATGAGGGGCAGGCTTCACCCAGAGCTTGGCACCGTGACGCTCGGTGGAATATTCGATTACGAGAGCAAGCTCCTTCATGCAAACAATATCATTATAGTAGCCTGCGGCACCTCTTGGCACGCCGCTCAAGTAGGATGCTACCTCATCGAGGTTTATTCCGGGATAAGGGTTAAGGTGGAATATGCTTCTGAGTTCAGATACCGTAACCCGGTAATTCACCCTGACGACGTGGTGATTGCCATATCACAGTCGGGAGAGACAGCCGACACTCTCGCAGCCATCCAACTTGCAAAAGAGAAAGGCGCGACAGTGCTTGGAATATGCAACGTCATTGGCTCATCTATCTCACGTGCGACGGATGCCGGCATTTACACCCATGCTGGCCCGGAAATTGGCGTCGCCTCTACCAAGGCATTCACCGCCCAAGTAACAGTGCTGACAATGCTCGCCATTCGGCTCTCAGAACTAACAGGCTATTTGCCAAAATCAAAGGTCGTCGAACTCATCCATGAGCTGAGCCTTATCCCCGACAAAATTCAGACAACGTTAGAAAGAAGCAACGACATAGTTAAGGAAATAGCCTCTCAGATGAAGGACTGCACCAACGCACTCTATCTCGGTCGCCTCCAAAACTTCCCTGTCGCCCTTGAAGGTGCTCTGAAACTCAAGGAGATATCATATATCCACGCAGAAGGATACCCCGCCGCAGAGATGAAACACGGCCCTATCGCCCTTATCGACAAGGATATGCCGGTGATTTTTATCGCAACAAACAAAAGCACTTACGAGAAAGTGGTGTCAAACGTTCAAGAAGTGAAAACCCGCAACGGAAAGATTATCAGTATAGTCACAGAAGGAGACGAACTCGTCAAAAATATGTCGGACTATGTTATTGAAATACCTGACACCGTCTGCACCTACTCTCCTCTTCTCGCCACAATACCGCTTCAACTGCTTGCTTATTACATTGCAGTGATGCGTGGCTGTAACGTTGACCAGCCAAGGAACCTCGCAAAATCGGTGACCGTAGAATAATACTAATGAATAATGTCAATATCAAAAGCTTGAGGGTTCTTCTTCAAGCTTTTTTTTAATGGCTCGTTACGCAATCAACTACTCGGAAACAACTGCTATTGTTTGGCAGACACCAATGTTAAAAAAAATTCTCACCGACAATATCATTCATCGGTGAGAAACGGTTTGTTAATGAGTAATAACCAATATGTTAAAATACTATTTACAACAGCAGCATTTTAGATTCGATAATGCCTCCTTGTTGTGTTCCGTAAGTTTTGATAATATTGAGCAGTTCTCCATCTGAGGACAATCGCCACAAGTGTCAAACCCATTCTCCATCACACAGTTACGTATCTCACATAAATGCCAATAGACATTCTTGACCCCTTTGGAACGGCAACCCAAACAGTTAATCTGGTCCGGGCTGATTTCGCAGTTATTTAATTCTCCCCAAAATTTAGCGGTCTTTTTCCGAAGCTCTTCATCGTTGTTGATTGTGGCCATACGTGCATCACATTTCTCACAATTAAGTCCGCAACATGCAATTAACTCATTCATGATAATATTATTTTTGTTTTCTAACTTAAACAGCATCACCGGCTTATCTTTTCCAACGATAAGGCTCTCGCATTTACGTTCGATATGGCAGTTAGTGAAGCCGCATTTTGTCATCACTCTGGCTGATGATGGGTTATCAGTAAAGCAATCACCCCACAAACATTTGATTCCCAAGGTGTTGAAACAATATTCTACAAGGCATGACAAGGCTTCGGAGCATAATCCATTGTTCCAGAATGGTCTTCCCACCCAATAACCAACTTCCGCTTCCTCCTCACCTATCGGGATATTGGCGTTGTTATGTCGCAGATAGCCTATGCAGCCGACGGGCTCGCCAACATCTTTAAGCACCATTGCCCATGTCGTATCGTTATTAAAGATTGTCTCTATCAGTTGGCGACTCTCTTCCAATGAGTTATGAGGCGGCCAACCGGCTCTCGGTCCGACATCAGGGTCAGAGGCGTATTTGAAGAGGAATGGCGTGTCATCAATGTTCCAAGGCCGTAATATGAGACGTTCTGTTTCTAAAATCGCTTTATTCTCCATCTCTTAAAAATCTTTAACAACAAAAATCAAGACTTCTTAATAATTGGATACCTTATCACAGTCTTCAGTCTCTCAGGAGCAGTTTTACAAGGATTGCTGATGTAAATCTCATGATGGAATCTTTGATTTGAGTTTGAATTATCAAAAACAAATCCTTGGTTGTCAGCATATTCGCGCATAGCATCTATTGTTGCGGGTTCGTCATCATAATGTCCGACGTGCAGACATTGGACGCACAGGCCTTCGTCATAGCGAATCAGCTCGACTTTTGACAAATCGAGATTCTTTTTTTTCGAGGCTTCTCTCCTTGCCCATTCAAACTCGTCGTTGGTCACGAAATCGGGGACACGTATGATGCTCGTCCAGCGGAGGCTGCTTTTGTTTCCGTCGAACAGGTCCAAGATGTCTGAGCCGGCGTTGCGATGGTTCCAGAGACCTTCGAGCGGTGGCACCACGAAATCGAAATATCCATTCATTTTGTGGGCTCCCATCTTGCTCATCTTTATCGTAAACGCCACACTATAAAGCATTTGAACGGACATCTTATATTCGCCGTCCTCAGCATTCGGGTCACCTTTGCCTCTCACGGAGATAAAAGTCATCGGCGGGACATCAATGATGTGTGGTTTCTTTGACGGAAGATATAACTCCTTATATTCCTTTTTAAAATCGAAAGCCATAATTAAAATTTTACTGGTACTTGTATTATTGTCAGCCACTTATCAGGATTTTCCTCATTCCAGATACCATCAACAAAGCTGAAGCGGGGAGTTCCTGAAATCTGGTATCCTTCATTCTTAACAAAATCTAACACTTCGTTAAGGTTGTTATGCAGGCGGTTGTAAGGTCCGAACGCCTTGAAGCATACGGCGGTCGGGACTTCGGGCAGTTCCTTGAATTTCAGGACTTCGGAGTCCTTGCCTTTTTCCAATACCTGTTCGCAGTATTCCACTTCGAAGGCGTGCTCCTTCAAGCCAAGGCCGTACTCAGAGGTGAAGCAATAGCCGGGTTCCGGGCATTTACAGCAAGCATTTATCATTGCCGGCATCACCTTGTCGCAGACAAAGGCACCGAGTTCGTCATACGATTCAATAGTTGTGCGGCACGAGGCGACTGTGATTGAAGGCAGTTTCTCAATTGTAACGTCTTTCATGTTCTTTTTCTTTTTTAAGAATCCAATAAGTGTTTTCAATGACTTTTTTCGATGTTGCAGCGATTTTATCTCTCTGTCGCAGGAATCAATTTTCTCCTTCAGAAGCTCTATCGATGGGATATGAGTGTCGTCATTAAAAAGGTCCCTGATTTCTTCCAAAGAAAACCCAAGCTCCTTCAACCTGTTGATAGCCTGCATCTTCTGAAATTGAACAAGGGAATAGTAACGGTAGTTTGTCCATTCGTCAATATAGTCAGGGAGAAGAAGACCTATCTCCTCGTAATGCCTTAAGGTTCTGACAGTTACATGGCAAATGCGTGAAAACTCCCCTATTTTTAATCTTTTCAAACTCATAATCTGCAAAAATAAAATATCACGTAAGGTAAGAGTCAAGAAAAATCATATTGTGAGAGCCATTTTTCCACATCGTCAAGATGCTCGTCAGAGACAGTATTCCTCCCGTTGAGTAAGATGTCGTGCAGTTCCTTTTCCTCAGCGGAGATGGTTTTTTCGCCATTTTTCTTTGAGATGCTATTCTGCATCATCTTGATGATAAGTTTGTAAAATCCGTGAAGTTTGTTAACATCGA
>SAMEA3663297__coassemble_325_pt1 | contig 28876 bp, 26 predicted proteins | sample SAMEA3663297__metabat2_high_PE_006 | metagenome-assembled genome bin SAMEA3663297 (sample SAMEA3663297) | pig gut metagenome | biome: pig gut; feature: pig-associated habitat; material: faeces | place: China | collected 2013 | reverse complement strand
TGGACTATCATTTATTCGGAGCAGAGTGGCTGCCGGACAGTAATAATAATAATTAAGAAGATAATATTATGGACAGCCGCCGGTAGTTAATCCGTTTGGCTGTCCATATATCGTCTCTCAATGTTTATGACAAACCTTATTTCTAATAATTCATAATTTCTCTTCGACTTTCAGACCTAATTTCGTAGAGCAAAGGTTTATTTTCCAACGGTGAGGTTATAGAGTTTCACGGAGTTATCCACTGTTTTCTCTTTAGCCTCGCTACCATATTTGTCGATGTCAACCACGTTACGCGGGCTATGAGTGATGCACAGAGGACCGTTAACGCAGCCGCCTTCGCAAGCCATGCCTTCGAAGAAGTTGGCAGTAGCTTTCTTGGCTCTAAGCATGAGGAGGTTCTTCCTGCATTCTTCAATACCGTTCATAGCGACAGGGACAACGCCTTCCACGCCGAGGTCTTTTGCAACATCGACAACGCCTTGAGCAATACCGCCTGACTTAGCGAAGATACGTCCGTAGAATGAGGCGTTATCGAGTTCTGTATCCTCACATTGTGTTGTGTCGATGCCGAGGGCGTCAACGAAAGCCTGAAGCTCCTCGAACGACATCACGCTATCGATGAGGCCTTCTGTCTTCTCAAGTTTGAACTCCATCTTCTTTGAGGCGCAAGGTCCGATGAATACCACCTTTGCTGTCGGGTCGGTGGCTTTTATCATGCGGGCGGCCCAGTTCATAGGAGAGAGCGAGTGTGAGATATAAGGGACAAGTTCGGGGAAGTTCTTCTCTACAAAGGCGACGAACGACGGGCAGCATGATGTTGTCATGAGTTTCTTCTCTGCCCATTCCTTTGCCTCGTTATAGAGACATACGTCGGCACCCATAGCGGCTTCGACCACTTGGTGGAAGCCGAGTTTCATGATGGCGGTGACAACTTGTGTCGGCCTTCCGAAGCGGCATTGGCTGACAATAGCGGGTGCTACCACGGCATAAACCTTGTATTTTGTGTTGTTCTCCGATTTCTTGAGCATATCGATGATGTCGAGGACGAACGACCTGTCGGTGATAGCTCCGAACGGGCATTTATACACACATTGTCCGCAAGAGATACATTTGTTGTTGTCGATTTTCGCCTTTTTGTTTTCATCAATAGAGATAGCTTTAACCTTACAGCTTGCCATACATGGGCGGTGCTGCATGATGATAGCAGAGTAGGGGCAGGCTTTAGAGCATTTGCCGCATTCAATACATTTCTCCTTATCCACAACGGCGTGGTGGTTCACTATTGAGATAGCGCCTTTCGGGCATACGTCTTTGCAGGCGTGAACCATACAGCCACGGCAAGCCGGTGTCACCATTACGCCTTCCGCGGGACATTCGTCACATGCTGTCTCAATGACTTGCACGGGGTTAGGGTTGTCAGCGTCGCCGCCCATCGCCATCTTTATCCTGTCCTGAATGATAGCGCGTTCCTTATATATGCAGCAACGAAGCTCCGGCTTTGGTCCCGGACTTATTGCCTTGGGTATTTCCAAATAAGCATCTCTGAGGGTGCCGTTGTAGGCGTGACGTATCACTTCCTTCAATACCCTGTATTTCACTAATTGCACATTAGTGTCGAAAACTCTTTGTTCCATATCAAATATAAATATTAATCATAATTTAGTATTACATTCTTTCCTAATTTCTTCAGGTTGTCGGCCAGTTTCTCCACGATTTTAATTTTCATCGTGGTGTCAATAGGCAGCCCTTGATGTGCCGCGTTGACGCCTTGTCCCACGAAAAACTGTATGTTGGTGGCTTCTTCAAAGAGCACGTTGGCTAACAGCGAGGCACCATCTTTCTTTGTAAACACCTTGGGTGTCATGTCGTTGATGTCCATGTATCTGTCACAAAGTTCCAGCAGCCGTCTCAACGTTATGACGCCTTCTGTGGTGAGGTCGATGCCTTCGATATATCCAATAGGTGGCACTTCTTTATCGGGGAAGTCGAGGCTTGTTCCCACTGTCTTTCCGAGGTATCGTGAGACAATCTGTGAGCTTGTGCCGCCGCATACCACTTTCTTTGAATTACCTGAAAGGAACTGTTCAACATAGAAGTTGTCTTTCTCTTTATCTACGGGAGGACCAATCATGATGTTGACATCGAGACGTTCCCTGAACTTCACTGCTGCCACGGTGGTGTCGTCGCCGGGCTTGTCGAGGTAAAGGTCGTTACATGTTGAGGTGATGAGGCAGGAGACGGCTCTTGCCGACATGGAGTCTTTCACATATCTGTCGAGAAGCTCCATAATCTGTCTCCTCTCCCATCCGAAGTTCATTATCTGTCCTATACCTGCGTGTATAGTGCCGTCCGACATCACAATGATGATGTCGCCGTTGTCGAGCCGTAGCTCTGACTTAAATACTGTCTTGCCACAGATGTCGAGTTTGGTTCTATCGAGGTTGCCGCACTTCCCATTGTGGAAATATATTGCTTCGGGGTTGTCGAACTCGTATAGATAGCCGTAACCCTGTTTGTTCACATGTATCAGGGAGAAGGTGGAGTAGGCGAGGTCGCGTTCTTTACAGACGGGCAGTGTCTGCAGGAGAGTCTGCACGCATTCGTCGATATCAATGTCGTTTGAGGCGAGGGTGCATAGTATCTTCGATGTCAGGGTGGATAGTATGTTGGCTTTGACGCCGCTGCCGAGTCCGTCGGCGAGAACGAGTGTCGTCCATTCGCCGTTGACGCAGCACTCCACGCTGTCGCCGCAGAGTTCCTCCCCAACATGGTTTACTGAGGAGCAGCCGTATTCAATACACATCTCATTCATCATAGGCCACCTTTGTTGTTATCGTCGGTAAGAGTTTTCTTGAGGTTGAGCAGTGCCACTTTTGTCTCCGCCGTTGTCTCTCCAAGCAGTGACGCTATCTCCTGAGCCACACGCATCTGTTTCTTAATGACTTCCTCCGCCGTCTCAATGGTCTGCATCTTCACCTTTGCAAACTGTTCCTCATAACCCACAGTCTCGGTGATGTCCTTGATGATTCCGAAGAGAACGTCATGGGCTTTAAGATGGTTTATTGACATTGAGACATATTTCTTTGTGGTAGGGACGAACATCTTATCCACCTCCACATGTCCGTTACTGTTATAGGCGATAAGGAAATCCACCGGGTTGAAGAAGGTGTTTGCCGGCTTGCCTTTAGCGTTCGGGTCGTTGATGCCGAGCAGCTCTCTTGCCTTGTTGTTCACTTCCACTATATTAAGGTCGGCGTCGAGAACGAGCAGTCCTTCGGGGCTGTTTTGTATTATCTCGAAAGATAGCGATTCGGCGCGTTCTCTCATATAAGGGAGGCATATCTCCACATCGGCGTATCCGTTATACACGGCCCAAGCCTTATCGCGGCAGGTGGGGTAGCCGCACGCTCCGCAGTTCAGCTCATCGCTGGTTTTCATCTTACCTGTCTTGGCGAGTATCGTCCTAAGCTCGTGTTCCGGCACTGGCAGCGAGTGGCTCCTGATGCGCGGATACACGGCACTGAAGTCGATGCCGTAGTCCTTAGGGCGTTCTGCCGACGGCTTCAACATATCTTTCCTGACGTAGTTGAGCACGTCGGAGGTGCTTTTTATGCTGCCGCCTTCTGTGACGAGGCTGCATGGTCCGCTCACGCAGGCATCTTTACATAAGTTCATCTCCACGAACACATTCGACAGCTTGTCGATGTTCTTCAGGGCGTCGGCGCAACGTTTCGGACCGTCAACAGCCATATATTCGTATCCTTTCGGCAGGTCATCGAACGATTTTATTATGCCGTGGCTGATAGGATAGGCCTTTGAGAGGTTCACCTTGCCTTCTTTGTCGGCGAGGTCGAGGCTTGTGATGTCGGCGAGGCTTATCCCTTTCTCTTTGAAAAGCTCCTGCATGTCCTCGAATGTAAGCACTGCGCTCACGAGGCCGCTCTCAAACGCCTCTCGTTTCTTGGCGATACATGGCCCGATGAACACCACCTTCACGTCAGGGTTGCGCTGCTTGATGATCTTGGCGTGCGCTATCATAGGCGAATCGACAGGCGCGAGGTATTTCAACGCCATGGGATAATACTCCTGTATCATCCTGCAGACAGCAGGACATGCCGAAGTGATGAAATTCTTGAACCTCCCGCTCTCCAACAGCTTCTTGTATTCCGCGGTCACCGCCTCAGCTCCTACAGCAGTCTCCTCAGCGTCGTAGAACCCTATCTTCCCAAGAGCTATCTTCATCACCGTGAAGTCCTGAAGCCCGAAACTTGAGATGAACGACGGCGCAACACTCGCATACACCTTATCCGTCATCAACATCTTACGCACCACCGACAACTCGCTGCATACCGACTTGGCGTTCTGCGGACACACATTGGTGCAATGACCGCATAAGATACACCTGTCCTCAATTATCATCGCCTGATGATTCTTGACGTCTATCGCCTTGACAGGACACTCACGAAGACATTTGTAGCAGTCTTTGCATTTAGCGTTTTTAAACTCTAAAAACTGCGCCATGACCTTATATATTCAGCAAAGGATATATCTCTTTTACAAACAATTCCTCCACGTTATCCTTATTGACGTTGTGAAGCATTATCTCCTCCTTGCCAGTCTTCTCGACAATAGGTGCATCCATGCCGTCAGCTTTCACAGAAACACCTTTCAGACATGCGTTCATACAGAAACTCGCTTGAAGTGTGATAAGGTCTTCAACATCATATTTCTTTAAGATTTCCTTAAAGGATTCTATCACATCGTAGGAGCCTTTAAGATGACATGAGCTGCCCACACAAACTTTAATATTCATAATAATAATTTTTTAGTTTTGAATAAATGAAAGCCCTACCGGAGAAGATAACAGCCCGATAGTTCAGAGCGCAAAAATACAAAATCTATATTATCTGAAATAATTTTTTATAAATAAGTGAAAAATACTTTTTTCAAATAGACGTTGTCGCCTTTTCCCATCTATCTCAACGGCATCAGTAGCGATGAATCAGGAATGAGATGCAGGGTCTGAAGATGGAATAATTAGAGCCGTGGGGTGTTGTCTTCCTACGGCTTTGAATCCCAATAAAGTTATCATTAAAAAGATATTATGTTCATTTCTCTTTTGATTATCAGTGATTTGAACTAATCTTTTTGTTGTTTGGCAGCGACGATGAAATCGCTTCGTCTCTTGAAGAAGAGGCGTGACGAACTCCCTTAACGCGGGTGATGAAGGATGCGTATCTTAATAAAGATGCGTTTGGTAGTCGTTATTTTTTAGAGCCTCGTTTCTTCGATGCGTTTGCCGGGTCGGCCACTATGTCGCAGCAGTCCTTATACGACAGTTTCGTGGCGTCGTAGGAGCGAGGAATCTTATAGTTGTGTTTGTTATAAGAGATGTAGATGCCGAATCTGCCTTTCAGCACTTTCATCTTCTCGTCTTCTGGATAAGTGGATACGATGTTGTCGAGGTCGTTCTTGCGTTTATTCTCGATGATTTCAACGGCCTTGTCGTAACTTATTGTCGATGGGTCGTCGGTCTTGGCTATGCTATAGAAAGCGTCTTTATGTTTGATATAAGGGCCGAAGCGTCCTATAGCGACTTGAATGTCAGAGTCTTCGTATTGTCCGAGGTTGCGAGGGAAGGCGAAGAGGTCGAGCACTTCTTCGAGGGTGATAGTCTCGATGCTCTGGTCTTTATGCAGGCCGGCGAACCGCGGTTTCTCTTCCGACTCGGTGTCGCCTATTTGAGCGACAGGGCCGAAGCGTCCCACCTTCACGTACACGTTCTTACCCGATGAAGGGTCGATGCCGAGGAGTTTCTCACCGGAGAACTTCCCGGAGTTGTCGGAGGTGTCGGTGACGCATTTGTGGAAGTCTTTATAGAAATCCTTAATCATGCTGTTCCATTGGCATTTGCCTTCGGCTATTTTGTCAAACTCCTTCTCCACGTTGGCGGTGAAGTTATAGTCAATGATGGTCTTGAAGAAGCTGACGAGGAATTTGTTTACGAGTACGCCTATGTCGGTAGGTACGAGTTTGGCTTTCTCGAAGCCGATGTTCTCTTTGCAGGTCTTCTCGGTGATATTGTTCTTTTTCAGGGTGAAGATCTTGTAAGGGCGTGTCTCGCCTGTGATATCTTTCTTCTCTACATATTCTCTTTTTTGTATTGTAGAGATGGTAGGGGCGTAAGTGGAAGGGCGACCGATGCCGAGTTCCTCCATTTTCTTGACGAGGCTTGCCTCGGTATATCTGAATGGCTTGCGTGAGAAACGCTGTTGTGCCTCCATCTTGTCGAGGTCGAGAATCTGTCCCACCTTCATTGGTGGCAGCATGCTGTTGATGTTCTCGTTGTTGTCGTCGTCAAGGCTCTCGATATACACCTTCAGGAAGCCGTCGAAGAGCACCACCTCGCCCGATGCCACGAAATCCTTGTCGGAGTTCGACACGTCGATGTTGACCAAGGTCTTTTCTATCTGTGCGTCAGCCATCTGTGATGCTATGGTGCGTTTCCAGATAAGCTCATACAGCTTACGTTCGTCGGGTGTGCCTTTTATTGTCTGCTGGTCGAGGTAGGTAGGACGTATTGCCTCGTGAGCCTCCTGTGCGCCTTTCGACTTGGTGGTGAACTGCCTTGTCTTGACATATTGTGCGCCGTAGAGGTTCTCTATCTCTTTCTTTGCTTGGCTTAGTGCGAGTGTCGAGAGGTTGACGGAGTCGGTCCTCATATAGGTAATCTTTCCTGACTCATAGAGCTGTTGCGCGATACGCATGGTGTTGCTGACGGAGAAACCGAGTTTGCGGCCGGCTTCCTGTTGCAGTGTTGAGGTGGTGAAAGGCGGTGCCGGGCATTTTGCCACAGGCTTCTTCTCCACGTCTTTAATAGTGAATGTTGCGTTCTTGCATCTCTCAAGGAACTGTATAGCCTCCTCCTCGCTATCGAAGCGGTTGGGCAGCTCGGCGAAAAGCTGGTGCTCGTGGTTCTCCACCGTGAACGAGAAGTTGGCGGTGATACGGTATGCGCTGGTGGTGTTGAAGCTCTTTATCTCTTCTTCACGCTCCACAATGAGGCGCACCGCCACGCTCTGCACGCGGCCTGCCGACAACGATGGCTTCACCTTCTTCCATAACAAAGGCGACAACTCGTAACCTACAAGGCGGTCGAGGACACGGCGCGCCTGCTGTGCCGCCACAAGGTCCATGTCAATCTTACGAGGATTGTCAATGGCATGCAGTATCGCCGGCTTCGTTATCTCATGGAATACTATGCGACGGTATTTGTCCTCACTAAGACCCAAGGTCTCGAAAAGATGCCACGAAATCGACTCTCCCTCACGGTCCTCATCAGACGCAAGCCATACCATCTCCGCTCCGCCCGCAAGCTTCTTCAACTCCGCCACCAACGACTTCTTGTCATCTGGCACCTCGTACTCCGGCTGGAATCCATTTTCAATATCCAAACTCAAGTTCGACTTGTTCAAATCCCTTACATGTCCATAACTTGATTTCACCGAGAATTCCTTTCCCAAAAAGCCCTCTATCGTCTTGGCCTTGGCTGGAGACTCAACTATCACAAGGTTTTTTACCATATTTTTTTCCTTCGTTATTTTTAATTTTCACATAAAGAGACTCGGAAATTTTATTCTCCCAACCCTCCTTTAATATAGGTGTTTTTCGGCTCGCAAAATTACTACAATAAAATCCTTTCTAATACGAAAATTTTTAAAAATTTCTCATTATATTGATTATCAATATGATATGATGATGTATCCGCTGCTTATTTGTTGATAATGTCCCTTTGTCGCAAAGAATTATTATAAAATAGAAATATTTTCAAGCCGTTATCTCCGACAAAAAACCTATCTTTGCACCATGATAATAATTGATAATGTAATAGTCACGGACGAGTTTTTGAACGCTCGTTTTTGTTGCAGGCTCGCCTATTGCAAGGGCGAGTGCTGTGTTGCTGGTGATGCTGGTGCGCCTCTTGAGCCTGAGGAGGTTGGCATTATTGAAGAGGACATCGAGGCTATAAAACCATATATGCGTCCGGAGGGCATTGCCGCTATTGAGGAGAACGATGTATATGATTACGATGACTTCGGGGAGATGACGACGCAGCTTGTGAACGGGGAGGAGTGCGCCTTCGTTTATTTCCATGACAACGGCACGGCATTATGCGCCATAGAGAAGGCCTTCCTTGAGGGCAAGACTGACTTCAGGAAGCCTATAAGCTGCCACCTCTATCCGGTGCGCCTCGTCGAAAAAGACGGCTTCATCTATGTGAAATATCACGAATGGAGCGTCTGTGTGCCCGCCAAACGCCTCGGTGAGAAAGAGGGAATACCGCTTTATTCGTTCCTCAAAGAACCGCTTATCCGCCGCTTCGGGGAAGATTGGTATCAACGACTTATAAGCCAGATAAAATGACGATGCCGCGGTGCCTTCTCATATTCCTGCTGTTACTCCTCGCCTCTTGCGTGAGGGTTGACGACAACGATGATGTCGTTATTGCCTCCTTGCGCGGCCCTTCCTCCCTTGGCATGCTCCGTGTTATTGACAGCATAAACGTGCCTGTCCTTAACGAGCCGCTTCAGGTCCGTAAGATGATGCTTGACGGCTCGGCCGACTTCGCCGTGCTCCCATCAAACATGGCGGCTCTCCTCTATAACAAAGGCGTGGACTATAGGCTCGTCGCCGTCTCCACTTGGGGCACACTCTACCTTTGCGGCAGCCACGACATCAGCTCTTGGGACGACCTGAAAGGAAAAAAAGTATATCTCATGGCAAAAGGCATGACTCCTGATGTGCTTTTCAGACATCTGCTCGTAAAAAACGGTCTCACGCCCTACGAAGATGTGGACCTCGACTACCGATTCCCTACTCATATCGACCTCGCAAACGCCACCACCGCCGGACTCGCCGACTTAAGCGTCATCTCGGAGCCTTACCTCAGCTATGCCCTCATGAAAAACCCTTCTCTTAAGATTCTCATGAGCCTTCACGATGAGTGGGAGAAGGCCGAAGACATCGCCCTGCCAGAGACCGCCTTCGTATGCAAAGGAGAGATAGCGGACAACGACCCGGAGCTTGTTGACGACATCGTTAGGGCTTACCGCCGCTCCGCAGAATGGGTCAACGCTAATGTGGCGGAGGCAGCCGCCCTCGCAGTGAGACACGGCATCATCGCTGACACTGCCGCCGCACGTAACTCTATCCCGCGCTCTAACATAAAGGTCGTTGACGCTGCTGACGCACGCCGCGATATGGAAAACTATCTGAAGGTTCTCTACGACTTCGACCCTGATATCATAGGAGGCAAGATGTTAGATGAAGAATACTACCGCTAAAATCGTTGTCGCCGCTTCTGTCGCGCTGATGCTGCTGCTCTGGGAGCTCGCCTCTATACGCATCGGCTCGCAACAAATCATGCCCGGTCCGTTGGAGACGCTGAGAGCGGCGGCTGGGCTGCTCGTTGAACCCGGCTTCCTTATCATCGTGGGCAGCACCTTGCTTAGAGGAATAGCTGGCTTCGTGATAGCCTCGGCTCTCGGCATAGTGCTCGGCGTGCTCGGAGGCATCAACAAAGGCTTCGAGGCTTTCATGACACCTTGGGTCGTGGTGATGCGCTCGACGCCGGTGGTCGCCTTCGTGCTTCTCGCCCTCATCTGGTTCTCCCAATCTACAGCAGTGTTTATAGGGATAATAACGATGTTCCCTATGGTCTTCACTAATATAGTGGAAGGAATGCGTAATGTTGATGGCGACCTTGTGGAGATGGCGAGGTTTTATAAGGTGCGACGCTCTGACATCATCATGAAGGTGTATCTGCCATCGATACTTCCATATATGATAAGCGGACTGTCGAGCGCGTCAGGAATAGGATGGAGGGCTATAATTATTGGCGAGGTGCTTAGCCAGCCGCGTTATGGCATAGGCGGAAGCATGCAGCTCGCCCAGATGCAGATGAATGTAGATGTGCTGATAGCATGGACGTTCATCGCAGTCATCATAGGGTTTGCCTTTGAGAAGATTATCAGGTTCGTTGAGAAGAAAGCAATAAAAGGAAGATGATACGTCTTGAAAATATCAGTAAGAGCTACGGCGGCAATGTCGTCTTCTCCAACTTCAGCATGGAACTTAGAGATGATGTGATCACCAGCATCTTAGGTCCGTCGGGTTGTGGAAAGACCACACTGCTAAACATAATAGGAGCGGTAGGCGCTGCCGATGCGGGCAGGGTGAAAGGTATTGGAGGAAGACGGGCGTCGTACGTCTTTCAAGAGCCGCGCCTCCTGCCTTGGCTGACGGTGAGGGAGAATATTGAGTTAGTGCTCAAAGGTAGCCGCGACGAGATAAGGCGGCAGACCGACGAGATACTCTCTATCGTGGAGCTTGAGGGCTGCGCCTCGATGTACCCCTCGCAACTAAGCGGCGGCATGTGCCAGCGCGTCTCTATAGCTCGTGCCTTCGCCTTCCCATCAGAGATAATGCTTATGGACGAACCGTTCTCAAGCCTCGACCTCGCTCTGAAAAAAAACATCATGGAAAGGTTCCTCTCCCTCTGGAAAATGAAAACCAGAACCGTCATCTTCGTGACACACGACATCGATGAGGCTTTGACTCTTAGCGACGACATCTTCATCTTCAGCAAGTCGCCAGTGTCTGTTCTGTCTCATAATTACGATATTAGGGCGTCAGACCATAATACCCTGAAGAATGAGATGATACAAGTTTTTAAAGATTTTTGAGAAAAAACATCTTCCATTCAAAAAAAATTGCTTAATTTTGTATTGTCGTTTTTCGACCCTAATTAAACACCACTGAAATGGAAAAAACAAAGGTACTATTTATCCACCAAGAAATTGCGCCTTATCTTAAAGAGACTCCGATGTCGTTGATTGGCAGATATTTACCGCAGGGTATTCAGGAGAAAGGTAAAGAGATTAGAATCTTCATGCCACGTTTCGGAAATGTCAATGAGAGGCGTAACCAGCTGCACGAGGTGATAAGACTTTCCGGTATGAATATGATTATTAACGATACCGACCATCTGCTGATAATAAAAGTCGCATCAATTCAGAAGGCAAGGATACAGATTTACTTCATCGACAATGACGACCTGTTCACAAAGAGGAAATATACTATTGCCGACAAGAACGAGGTTTTCTATGAGGATAATGACGATAGGACGGTTTTTTTCTCAAGGGGCGTGATAGAGACGGTGAAGAAGCTGAACTGGCCGCCTGACATTATCCATTGTAACGGCTGGATGACCTCCATGGTGCCGCTCTTTATCAAACGGGTGTTCAAAGACAACCCTCTCTTCAGCGATTCAAAAGTGGTATATTCTATCTATGACGACGACTTCGAAGGCTCCTTCCGTAACGGCATGGATAAGAAACTCAAGATGCCTGGCATAGTGCAGAAAGAGCTGACATGGCTCAAGAAACCTACCTTCGTTAATGTTGAGAAGACAGCATTGGATTTCTCCGACGCTATCGTGTTCGCAAGCAAGAATATTAATCCGGAGGTGGAGGAATACGCAAGGTCGCTCGGAAAACCTATTCTGGAATATCCGGGAGAAGAGAATTATGTTGATGCTTATAACGATTTCTACGACAAGATAAAGTGATAATAGTGAAGATGAAGAAATACATATCAGCGATTATTTGCATTATATGCGTGGCTCTCGTGTCGTCATGCAAGAAACTGCCTGAACGTGTGGGCGACAACATGCAGCCCGATGGCAGCGTGATACATGCCTCTTTCGACGGTAACTATAACGACATCATCGCGTCTTCCTTTACGGTTGACAAGATAACGGCATCATCGCCGGCCTCCGTCATGCTTGGAAATATGTGTGACCCCTTCTTCGGTATCACTAATGCGGATTTCTACACACAGGTCTCCCTCTCCACAAACAGCCACTCGTGGGGAAGCGGCGCCGCTGCCGACTCGGTGGTGCTCCAACTGTGCTATAACGGCTATTATGGCGATACCACCCAGGCTATGACGCTGAGAGTGTTCGAGTTGAAAGAGAAACTATCGACCGACTCCGTCTATTACTCTAATCAGGAGTTCGAATGCGGCACCGAGGAACTTGGCAGCCTTACCTTTATCCCACGCCCGCTGACATCGAGCGACAGCAGCAGGAGCGTGCTGAGGATTCCTCTTGATACTAACCTCGGCAACTACCTCATCGACTCATCAGGCAACTTCGCTTCACAGTCGGCTTTCAAAGATTTCTTCCGCGGCATTCATGTGGTGTGCGACAAACAGTCAGCAGGCTCGATACTTAACTTCGACCTTAAGAACACCTACACCTTCCTATGCGTCTATTATCATAACGATGACAACGACGACCTCTCCTACAGCTTCAGAATGACATCCTCCGACGCGAGCGTGAATCATTTCAGCCATGACTATGCGTCAGCGGCAAACCCTATAGCCTTTAACGACACCACACAACAATACCTCTACCTACAAGGTGCAGCGGGACCGAGAATTTGGATTAAGTTCCCGAACATCGTGCAGTGGGCCAACGAGATTGCAAACGAAGAAGGTACAAGGATTATCATTAACGAGGCGAAACTCGTGATGAAAGGCGCACCATCAGTGATTGACGGACACCAGAACGATACCGCAACATTCAGGCAGCCTGTGAAATTTGTGGCTGTGGGCGCGAAATTCGACACCGACACAACATACGTCATGCTCCCCGACCAACTCGTCAGCGCGGAATATTACGGAGGTAACTACGATAAAGATAAAGACGAGGTATGGTTCAGGCTCTCTGAATATATCCAACAACTTATTAATAATGGTGCAGATGGCGCTAACGATGGCATCTTCGTTTATGTCAACGCAGGAACGACAACACCACGCAGATGGATTGTCAACAGATTATCTGACGACCCGAACAATAATCTCCGCCTCGAAATTATTTATTCTAAAGTATATCATTAATCATTAAAAATCAATCACTAATATCATGAAAACAATAAAACAATTATTATTAATACTTTGCGTTTTTTTAGGAATGACAGCACAAGCACAAGAGAATGAGACAAAAGTCTTAATCAAGACAAACTACGGTGACATCACGGTGAAACTTTATAACGACACGCCAAAACACCGCGACAACTTTATCAAACTTGTAAACGAGGGATGGTATAACGGCTCTCCTTTCCATCGCATTATTAAGAACTTTATGATTCAGGGCGGTCAGAACGCTGACGGACGCCTCGACCCGAACTATAAGATTCCGGCAGAGTTCAGGGCGAACCATTTCCATAAGAAAGGTGCTCTCGCCGCTGCTCGTATGGGCGACCAAGTGAATCCTAAGAAAGAATCAAGCGGCTCACAGTTCTATATCGTTCAGGGCAAGCCTGTCACCGAACGCGAGTTCGAGGCCTACACTACCCGTTATGGCAAGACCTTTACCGAAGAGATGAAAGAGGTGTATCGCACCTTGGGCGGCACACCACACCTCGATGGCGACTATACCGTATTTGGCGAAGTGGTGGAAGGTATTGAAGTTGTTGACAAATTAGCCTCTGTCGAGACAGGTTACGCTGATGTTCCTGTAAAACCGGCTACAATAATATCAATGGAAATAATAAAATGAAAGAGAAAATAGACAAAATATTAAATGACGTGAAGGCGTTCCAAGCCGAGAGCAAAGAGGCCTTGGAGAACTTCCGTATTGCTTACCTTAGCAAGAAAGGTGTGGTCACCGCCTTATTCAGCGACTTCAAACAGGTGGCACCGGAGATGCGTAAAGAGATTGGTATGAAACTCAATGAGTTGAAGACCACTATTCAGGACATCATCGATGAACAGCAGCAGAAGTTCGAGTGTCATTCCGAAAACAAGACCGACCTCGACCTCAGTCTCCCTGTCGATGAGATGAAAGGCTCTCGTCACCCGCTATCAATAGTGAGAAACGAAATCAACGATATCTTCAAACGTCTCGGCTTCGTCGTGGCTGAAGGCCCTGAGGTGGAGGACGACTTCCATGTGTTCTCGGCATTGAATTTCCCACCCGACCACCCAGCACGTGATATGCAGGACACCTTCTTCGTGACAAAGTCTCCTGACGTGGTGCTTCGTACACACACCTCAAGCGTTCAGGTGAGGGTCATGGAGAAAGGCAAACTCCCTATCCGTATCATCGCACCCGGCAGAGTGTTCCGTAACGAGGCTATCTCGGCACGCGCACACTGCATCTTCCACCAGATAGAAGGACTGTATATTGATAAAAATGTCTCTTTCGCCGACCTGAAACAGACACTGTATCATTTCGTACAGGAGTATTTCGGCGAGGGAACAAAGGTACGTTTCCGCCCTTCATATTTCCCGTTCACCGAGACTTCCGCAGAGATGGATATCTCCTGTAACATCTGCGGAGGTAAAGGCTGTAACATCTGCAAACATACCGGCTGGGTGGAGATTCTCGGCTGCGGCATCTGCGACCCTAACATCTTGAAAGCCTGTAATATAGACCCAGAAGAATATACAGGATTCGCCTTCGGTATGGGTATTGAACGTATCGCTATGTTGAAGTATCAAATCAATGATTTGCGCCTCTTCTTCGAGAATGACCTGAGGTTCCTTGAGCAGTTTGAACAAGCTTAATATCGTATCTTTTGGGGAAAAGCATATCACAGGCCGGATTCTTCAGAATCCGGCCTGTGTCGTCGTATGAGCGATGAGGTCATAGAGCAATGATGAGTCTTGTTGTTGGCTTGCCGTAAGTGTCATCTATGCTTTGACTATCACAGATTTAGATATGCCTATTGTTAGCGGACAGCATTAGCGTTGATTAATAAACTGTTTCTCCTGAATTAGATGGTGATGTTGGTAAAAACTATATTTTTGCAGATGGTTATTTTAGTAATCTGATATGTATTTTTAGTATTATTAAATCGATGTGTACAAGTATTATTTCAAACAGGAAAAAGACTATCGTTGGTTGGAACTTGGATATTTTGGATATGGAGCACCGTGTTACAGTCACTGACGCAGGTGTTTATATCGAGATAAATGACGCTGTGGAAGGCTGGCTGCCTCTTTTCGGGGCGAATAATAGAGGCGATTTTGTCGGAATGCCCACCTGCTGGCCTTTCGATGAACGCAGCAACCCTGATGGCGAGGGAAGAAATATCATCATGTTGGATATTGACTTGTTGCTCAAAAAAAAGACCTTGGACGAAATCAGGGCTATTGCAGAAAAAGAAAAGGTGTTTAGTGTCCCCGGTTTAACATTTATGTCGTCGCTTTCCGATAAGGAAGGAAATGTGTTGCAGATTGTTCCAGGACAGGGAACGCGTTATTTTGACAAGCCTAAGTATTTAGTTCTGACGAATTTCTCTCCTTTTAAGATGGGGGAAGAACAACATCCTTGGATGGGTATGGATAGGTATATGAAGGCTGAGAGTATGTTGGAGAACGCTCCCGATGACTTCGATGTAGATGATTGTTTCCGTGTCTTGGAGGCGGTGTCGCAAGATGTCTGCCCTACGATGGTGTCGATGGTTTTTGATGTGACGGAGAATGTCGTTTATTGGTGCGAGAATAGGGATTGGAGACAAATACAAAATAAAGCCATGGGAAATTGTCAATAGTCGATGGGAAGAGAGGAAGTCAAATAGCCAATGATGAATCATGCTGTTGGCTTGCCGGAATATTACCTGTCATTTTATTCTGATTATCAGTAAGTTGATACAGTATTAGCAGGCAGAAATACTGTTTGACAGATTACTCTTCCGTGATCGGTTTCGCTTTATTATAAAAATTGTCTCTTATGTCTCACTTTTCTTGCTTTTAACGTAGATATTTATTTGCGTTTAAAGAAAGAATCAGAATGAGTAATAGCGATAAGGAATGAAAATATCTTGAAGTCAGAGTTTCAATAGGTTATTTATTGTTAACCAATGATTTATAGAGTTTTATCGCATCGGTGATGATGTCGTTATGGTCGAAAGCAAGGTCGGGGAGGGCGTTGAGTGGGAACCATTGAGCTTTTGCGGCGTCGTCTTGTCCTTCAACGGCAGCGGCTGTGTCTATTATTGTGAGGAAGGCCACGCTTACGGTGCGTCCACGTGGGTCGCGGTCAATCTTCGAATATGCGCCAATCTGGATTATCTCATTGACGGTGAGGGCTGTTTCTTCAAAAAGTTCGCGAACAGCGCATTGTTCAGCGGTCTCGTCCATGTTCATGAAGCCGCCGGGAAAGGCCCATTGTCCTTTGAAAGGCTCGTTTCCGCGTTGTATCAGAAGAACTCTTGGCTCCGGTTCTTTCGTTATCACCACACAGTCGGCGGTGACTGCCGGTCGAGGGTATTTATATGTGTACATGTTAATAGATTTTAACGGTATTGTCTGATTCTGACATCTATGTTGCTTCCTTGGAGCAGCTTCACAACCTGTTGTATATCAGTGTCTCCATAATGATAAGGGAATAACACTCGCGGCATGATCGTCTTGGCGGCATCAGCGGTTTGTGAAGGAGTCATGGTGAAAGGGAGGTTGCAGGGGAGGAAGGCGACGTCAATATCCCTGATGTCTTTCATCTCGTCGATGTCTTCGGTGTCGCCGGCGATATAGATACGGAAGCCATCGATTGTCATGATATAACCGTTGTCGCGTCCTTTAGGGTGAAACTGTTGTTTATCAACGGAGTAGTTGTATGCTGGGACGGCTTCTATAGTCCAGCTGAAGATATTTACTTTGTCACCGTTTTTCATTACTTCGCCTTTGCCACCAAGCAGTTCGGAGCAGCGGCTGTTGGTGATGAGGCGGGTGTCGTCTTTGCTCAGCTGCAAAATCGCCTTGTCGTCAAGATGGTCGTGATGCTCGTGTGTTATGAGAATAATATCGGCTTTGGGCTGTGACGAGAAATCGGTCGCAGGAGGTATGTTGTCTGAGACAGGGTCGATATAAACCCATTTGTCACCTACGCGCATCTTAAAGGTGCCGTGTTTTATGCAGTAAACATAAATTGTTGTGCCACTTTCGGTTATGAAAAAGTCAACCTCTTCTTTAGTCACAGCCTTGCCGGCTTTTACCCAGCCGTTGTATCCGTTGCCTAACTCTATCACACGGTATCCATTGTCGGAGAGCATCTTAGCTGCTTTTTTGCTTCGGTTGCCGCTCCTGCAATATAATGCTATGTCCTTGTCTTTCGGCAGTTCCGAGGCGCATTTCAGGAAGTCATCTTTTAAAACATCGATGTTGATAGCTCCGGATATGTGTCCTTCTGCATACTCTTCTGCGGTGCGAACATCAAGGCGGACTATATCGACGTTGGCGATAGCTGTTTCAAAGTCTGATACATCAAGAGTGCGGAAGTTCTGGTTTTGTGCATTACCTGAGGCGAATCCAAATAGAATAGAAAGCATTGTTAATAAAAGTTTTTTCATATTTAAATAAATAAGTCTGCAAAGTTACTACTTTTTTTCATGGAAGAAATCAGAAATACAGAAAATCGAGATAATGATTATTTTTGTTCTTTCTTATGCAAAGAAAACGACAACAAAGACAACAGTTTAATAAAAAAAGTTGTCTCACGTTGTCGTCTAAAAAAACGACAACATTATATTTCCCTTATTTTTTCTTGTTGTAAAATATCTTGTTTAGGATGTCCATACAAATCCTCTATTTCAAATTAGTTGCATCAATCATTGAAATCCAATGGCAGAAGATTATCACCTTCATTTAATTTATCGAAGTCTGACTTAAACAATCGGTCTTGTATGATTCTGTATTTTTCAAATTCGCACTCTGCATATTCCTTCGCGTATTCTGTCGTTACCTGACCTGCGTCATTCAGTACGGCATCTCCACCGGCTTCAAGAACGATGTCTATTCGTTTAGCCCAGTCCTCCATTGTCATAGGAATATGTCTGTCGGCCATGCGCTGTGCAAAATCCAAGATGGAGTTAACGAGTTTGCCCATGTCATCAAGTTCATTTTTTTTGAGATAATTTTTAGCGATGCTCACGTCAGCCTTGACGATTTTACCTTCGGGCGCATTCTCCCATGTTGTAAGGCCCATGTGTTCTTTTTCAGCATCAGCCCGCTCAACAATCAACTCTGCTGCCGTGTGCCCATGCACAGCAAAGTGCATTTTGTTTTGTATCTTCTTATAGAACATTTTTGTGGTAGGCGCATCCCTGTTATAGTCAATGCTTGTGGCATAAATATCCGTGAGTTTCTGATAGAATCGCCGCTCACTCATACGAATCTCACGGATCTCGGAAAGCAGATGCTCGAAATAATCCTCGTCAATAAAAGCACCGTTCTCCATTCGTTTTTTATCTATGATATAACCTCTGAGTGAGAACTGACGGATGACGTATGTGCACCATTGTCTGAATTGGGTCGCACGGATAGAGTTAACACGGTATCCCACGCTGATAATGGCATCAAGGTTATAAAGCTCCATCATACGTTTGACGTCTCTATTGCCTTCCGTTTGAACTATTTCCATTTTGGAAACAGTTGCCTCTTTCCTCAGTTCACCATCCGCAAAGATATTCACAAGATGTTTGTTGATGGCAGGAATTCCGACGTCAAACAGTACTGCCATCGCTTTTTGGGTAGCCCAAATAGTCTCGTCCTTATATAATACCTGTATGCCATTCTCTTTTCCCTCGGCCACAAAGGTCAGAAACTCAACAGTACTATTTCGTATTTCTCTTTTTTTAGCCATTGCTTGTTTGCTATAGTCTTGTTTATATGAAATCTTTTGCAGACTTACGATGTCTTGTGCTGCCTTAGACACATTAGAAGAGCTTAAGCCACGTTGCTCTGCCAACAGTTTGTAAACTTTCCATTTTTAGGACAGTCACTTGTTAGACTGCAAAAATAATAATAAATTTTCAAAATACTTCATTGAATACAATTTTTAGATGTTTACGCCTTGTCGTCTGAAAAATAACGACAACATAGACAACAAATTAAAAAAAGTCGTTTCACGTTGTCATTCGTTGTTGTTTGAAGAAAACGACAACATAGACAACAAAAGACAACAATTTAATAAAAAAAGTTGTCTCACGTTGTTGTTTGAAGAAAACGACAACATAGACAACAAAAGACAACAATTTAATAAAAAAAGTTGTTTCACGTTGTCATTCGTTGTTGTTTGAAAAAAATGACAACAAAGACAATAAAGAGAACACTATAAGCGTTAATCAACAATATTATTAACTGTTTGACGGAGCATGGAAGCAAATCGTTTGTTACGTGTTGCCGTCAACAATCAAAACCAAAAATTATGAATACAAAGAGTTTAATATCACATTCGTTTGATGTTGTTGGCGCTATTTGTGCCGTACATCATGAATTAGGACCAGGGTTGAATGAACGCTGTTACCAAGAAGGATTAGAGATTGAGCTGTTAAAAAGAGGCATTCCGTTTTATCGTGAGCTGTTGGTACATCCAGAATATCACGGCAAAGAGATGAGAGCCTCATATAAGATAGACTTCCTCTGTAAAGGCGATATCATCATTGAATGTAAATCTGTTACAGAACTGCTAAGCTTACATCGAGCACAGCTGTTCAACTACATGCATCTAACAAAAGTCTCTTCCGGGATATTGGTGAACTTCTTACCATCATTCGCCAACATTGAACGCTATTTCTACAATAAAGACCGTAATGAGATCGTGACAGTATATGGCCTCCCTATCCATCGATAACGCACCAAAAGTCGTCCTGAAAGAAAACGACAACAAAGACAACAAATTAAAAAAAGTTGTCTCATGTTGTCATTCGTTGTTGTCTGAAGAAAACGACAACATAGACAACAAAAGACAACAGTTTAATAAAAAAAGTTGTTTCACGTTGTCATTCGTTGTTGTTTGAAAGAAAACGACAACAACGACAACAAAGACAACAAATTAATAAAAGTTGTTTCACGTTGTTGTCTGAAAAGAAAGCACTTATAAAAGTTTTGAGCGGCTTAGCTAAGCCGCTCAAAACAATGTTTTTACCTGAAAAGGAAGTCTCTTATTCCTCCCTGCGTTTGCGAGCAACGGCGTAGCCTGCTCCTAAGGCGGTGAGAATCAACAAACCGCTTCCTATTGGTGCATTCACATCGTTACCAAAATCTCCTCCCAATATCAAATCGTTATTTGGAAGGTTAGGGATGTTTGTTCCGTTTGTCCTGATGTCGCTGTTCTCATCATACCAATCGCTGAAGAATGTGTCTCTCTGTGCATTGGCATTCACTGCCATCATCATCATTATTGCTGTTGCAAATATTATCTTTTTCATGGTTATTATCTTTTTCATTATTTTTTTCATTATCTAACAACTATCTTTTGTGTCTTTACCTCGTTACCTACTAAACGGAAGATATACACGCCTTGTGTGCTGATGTTCAGCGACTTGGCGCCGTTGATGCTCATGTTCCTTACCAAGCGTCCGGTGGCGTCGAAGACCTGTAGCTCGCCTTCGCCGCTGACAAGAATCTCGTCGCCGTTCTGATATACGAACATCTCGTTGCCTTCGTTGCTGTAGTCTGGCTTATAGGCGAGGCGCACGATGAAGCGGCTCTCGTTATCCTTTGGTGATGCTGTGAAGCTGTATTCGCCCTCGAGAAGCATATCCACATCATCGCCAGTGAGACGGTCGATGACATGCAGGTAGCTGAACTCGCCTTCCGCCTTGTAGCTTAAGGTATATCTGCCCATTGTGGCAGCCTTGAAGTTAAGTGCGAACATCTCGGTGTTGTCGCTCATCATCGCAATAGCATATCTCTCGCCGTTTTGTGGGATATAGAGCATTGGCACCTCTGAGTTGCGGTGGCTTATCTTGTTAAGGCCGTAGCCCTTGCTGAACTTGGCGTATGCCACGTCTTGGTATTCGTTGTTCGACACTATGAACTGCAGGTTGTCGTTAGCATATCTTGTGTTTGTTGGGCTGTTGTTTTTGTCAGATATTGTAAGAGTAACCTCAGATGCTTCACCTGTTACTTGTACGAGTACACCCATCTGTGGAGTGATTGCCTTTGACCCGTCGCCTGCTTGCCATGCCCCGTTGTTGGTGAGGTAATAGAAGCCCTCGCTGAGGTTATTGTTGTCTATTGCTGCGCCTGAGCCTTTATAGATGTTGTGACCGAACGGGTTACCGATAAGGTTGAAGCCCTTAAGCTCGTTGTTAGTTACGCTGTTTGTGAGATTTACAACAACTTCGCCGTGGTTCACCTCGCCGGAGAATGAGAGCTCCATGCCGTTGTTACGGTAGAGATAGCCCTGACCGTTATCAAGTGTTGTGAAGCCTGGGTGTTCTGTTGTGTTATATGCCTGCCATACGCTGCTTTGCTCGTCGTAGCGGTAGAGGTTGTAATATAAGGTGCCGGCTGCGTTATCCACGAGGTTGGTAACCGAAGATATTGCCACGTTATTCACCGGTGATGCTATTGAGTACCAGCCGCCTTCTGTAGTCTTTGCTGTTGGTGTCGCCTCTATCGACTTCTTGAATGTGGCCATTACGTCGCTGTTGTTGACAATAAGCTGTCCGCCGTCCTCTATGATGAGGTTGTTAGCAGAACCTTGGTTGGTTAATGTGCTTGTTACATTTAATATTGACCCCGATGTTACAACGACAGTAGATGTGGATGGAATTGTTAATTCTGAAACTTCCATATTAGCATTATTAGATATGCTGATATTTTCTCCAGCAGGTATTTCTGATGGTAACGGTGTATTATCATCGTATTGAATGAAATTATTATATGGTGTATATGTGACTTCAATATTCCAAATACGAATTGATTTAGATGCAAGAATATAACCTGTATTATATACTTTATCTGACAAACTAATTGTTATTGAATTTGTTGCATTTCCTCCGCCTTGAGCAATGATTTCTCCGTCTTTTGTTGCTGTCTCTTGAAAATATAATTTGTTTGGTGTTGTTTCACCATTAGAATTATTTGCAGAAGCACTTGTTACTGAAAAAACAATTTTCTCAATTCTACCTTCAAATTCAGGTAACTTTATATATGAAACCCCTCCACTATTATCTCTTTCTCTTATCTGAATCATTCCTAATGATATTGTATTACTTTTTGTTTGAAAGAAACCATTTGTGACCCATAATAAACCATCAGATGTTACATGTTTGATATATCCATAGCCATATGCTTTTTCCGTATTGGGAATAAATTGCATCATTGTTTCGCTATCAAGCGTAGCACAAATAAATGGATTAACTCTCTCCGTTACTGTTACAGTGATATCGCTTGCCGGCATGGTAAACTTATAGTTTGTCACCTGAACAAGCTCTTGGGTATTGTTGTTAGTTACTGATACTGTATAAATATAGCCAGGATTTACCGCAACTTCAACGGTTACCTCTTTATCAAATTGGATTTTGTCGTTATCTTGGAGTTCAGTTCCATCAACATAGAGGGATGCTAATACATTTCCACTTGTATTTAATACAAATGAGTATGAATTAGTTGTCCATTGTGCGTATAATGTGGTGTTCTCTGAAATAGTGAAGGTTTCTTCCGGTTCATATAAAATTGCTTCGTTTGCATTGCCATCTTGCATATCGCTCCAACAATCAAAGGTATGTCCCTCTCTGCTCATCTCTCCGGGACCAAGAACTGTTACCGTTGCTCCTATCGCATATTCAGTAGGATCTGTTGGAGGGTTACTACCACCGTTAGCATCATAAGTAACGTGGCATTTCTCAGCATTAGGTGTTGTAGAATACTCCTTGTCAGTAATCTGCTTGTAAAGGTATAATGTATTTGGTGTTTTGTAACAGTTGAATTTTTGATTATAATAACTGATGATTTTATTAGTATTAGAATTATTGCCTACATTAGATATATTTGCAACTGAAGAACTAAAGCTTATGCTCCATTTGCTGAAATCTGTTAACTCTTGAGACAACCCAAGATAATTTTGTGCTTCTGTTGCTGAAAGATAATAATCACCATCGGCAAAGGTATAGGCATTTGCTTCTCCGCCGAGAACAAACTTCTTTCCTACATTATATTCAAATTGGTTGTTCTCTATAGTGTTTACTTCCGTAGCACCCATGTAATTGTCTGTAGGCTCATTCATACTATAAAATGAATTGTTATATTCTCCACAAATCATATAAACGCCACCAACCTCTAAGGCTGCTTCATCATTTATGAGTTCAAAGGTGTTTGTTCCTTTTGAATAAAGGGCGTATAAGTCGTTGGTTTGGCCAACAATCTCTGTTTCATTAATATAAGAAGGTGTTCCTGAAGTATAACCTTTAACCCAGCCGGCGAAAGACCAGCCGTTAACAGATTCGGCTTCTTCTCCTTCAACAAACTCTCCAAGAGTGCTGTCGTCATATTTGGTGACAGTTTTAGTTGTGTTTCCACCTATGCCGTGGTGTAGTGTTACAGTCTTAGTAGTACGTTGCTCAAAATTAGCAGTGATATGCACATCGTTTTCCGGCATTGTGAAATTAACAGGATTTCCGTCTAAGTCAGCACTGGGTTCCACTGTCCATGATGAGAATCTGTATCCTTCATTTGCTGTTGCGGTTAATGTGACTGTTGTTCCTGCTGCAACGGGGTCACCGCTTTTGATGTCTTCACCATTAGCAGTAGCACTTACGCTACCATTTTCTGCAGATAATGTGATATTACTTACTACCACAGTTTCCTTCCTATAAATCTGAGGAAGTAACATGGATGAAGTTGCATCAGAAGTGTAAGTTGTAAACCTTGGAGTGTTTACATTATATAGGAATCTTCCGTATGTGCTTGTTCCATTTTGAATAGTTGCATTTCCGTTTTGAATACTGATAGACCAAGTCGTAGTACCTTTATCCCATGCGAGTTTTTTTGCTGCAGTGGCACCTAATAGTTTACCCTCATTATTTGAAAGTGTCCAACTGCCACTACTTCCTCCTAAGGTGAGTTCAACAACATTCTCAGTCAAAGGTAATGATTCATTAATAATGGAAACAGCGATATTTTGCATTACTGAAGAAGCAATATCTCCAGCAGCAAATCCTTTAGAATCACATACAATATAAATTATGTCACCAGCTTTTAAGGTTGACGCGTCAGTAACCTTAAAAAAAGTAGCATCATTTTGCCCCTGAGCTTTAGTTATAAAATGGGGGGGGGTAATTAGTAGAATCGCGGCGAGCGCTGCGAAAAGAATTGAAAATTTGCGTTTCATCTCTTTTTAATTTTTTTGTTAACTTTTTGTTTTTAAATTATTTTTGGCTGCAAAAGTAATGTTTTTTTATATAGAATATTAAAGAATTTGTTAAATAATTTTTACAATTTGGTTTCATCTCCAAAACCCCTTCCTTCCTGCCTAAAATGCCTTCTTCTGCCTCCCTAACCTTACCTTTTTCTCTCTATTAAAAAAAATTTCTTTTTTTACTTGACAAACCTTTCATGATGTCGTATATTTGTAATCTTTTTTGAAAATTATTAAAAATAGATATTGGGAAATGAAACTATCTCAGTTTAAATTCAACTTACCACAGAACCTTATAGCAAACTATCCTCCCAAAGAGCGCGAAGACGCCCGCATGATGGTGCTGCACCGCGACACGGAGACAATAGAACACAAGTACTTCCGCGACATCTTGGAGTACTGCACCGCCGGCGACCTCTTCGTCATCAACAACACTAAGGTGTTTCCGGCAAGGCTGTACGGCGAGAAGGAGAAGACGGGTGCGAGGATAGAGGTGATGCTTCTGCGCGAGCTTAACCACGAGAGCCGTCTGTGGGACGTGCTTGTCGATCCGGCAAGGAAGATAAGAATAGGTAACAAACTGTACTTCGGTGAGAACGACGAGCTCGTGGCAGAGGTCATCGACAACACCACCTCGCGCGGCAGGACGCTCCGCTTCTTGTTCGACGGCCCTCACGAGGAGTTTAAAAAGGTGATAATGAGCCTCGGCGAGACTCCTCTCCCTAAAGTGCACCAACGCCCCGTTGAGCCGGAAGACTTCGAGAACTACCAGACGGTGTTCGCCTCCGAGGAAGGCTCCGTCGCCGCCCCTACCGCAGGCATGCACTTCAGCAAAATACTCATGAAACGTATGGAGCTGCAAGACGTCAACTTCGCAGAGATAACCCTACACACCGGCATGGGTAACTTCCGCGACATCGAAGTGGAAGACCTTACCAAACATAAGGTGGATTCCGAAGAAATGAATATCTCTCAAGAGACTTGCGACCTCATCAACTCTACAAAAGCTAACGGTAAAAGAGTGTTCGCCGTCGGCACTACCACCCTTAAAGTCATGGAGACGGCAGTGAGCATCACGGGCAAAGTGAAACCTATGAGGGGCTGGACCAACAAGTTCATCTTCCCTCCATACGAGTTCAGCACCGCCAGCGCACTCGTCACAAACTTCCACCTCCCGAAATCACCTATGATGATGGAGACCGCTGCCTTCGCCGGATACGACTTCCTCATGAAGGCTTATAAAGAAGCCGTCGCCGAGAAATATAACTTCTTCACGTATGGCGACGCAATGCTGATACTTTAATACTGATAACCAAGATAATATCGTCTTTAACCAAGAATATAACATTTCTACAATGAACCAAGAAGAATTTTTCAAGAAGATAACATCTCACGCAAAGGAATATGGCTTCATCTTCCCTTCAAGCGATATCTATGACGGGCTCGCCGCCGTGTATGACTACGGACAGAACGGAGTGGAGCTGAAGAAGAACATCAGGGAGTACTGGTGGAAAGCGATGGTGCAGATGCACGAGAACATCGTTGGTCTCGACGCGGCTATCTTCATGCACCCTACAGTGTGGAAGGCTTCCGGCCATGTGGATGCCTTCAACGACCCTATGATAGATAATAAGGACAGCAAGAAACGCTACCGCGCGGACGTCCTCGTTGAAGACTATATGGCGAAGATAGAGGAGAAGATAAACAAAGAGGTGGAGAAGGCCGCTAAACGCTTCGGCGACGCCTTCGATAAGGAACAGTTCGTCACCACAAACGCGAGGGTGCTGGGCTGGAAGAAAGAGATAGAGGACATCAGCCACCGCCTGTACGGCGCGATGGAACGTAACGACCTCGCCGAGATAAAGCAGCTCATCGAGGACCTCGGCATCGTCTGCCCTATCAGCGGCACCCGCAACTGGACCGACGTCAGACAGTTTAACCTTATGTTCGCCACACAGATAGGCTCACTCGCCGAAGGAGCAAATACCATCTACCTGCGCCCAGAGACAGCACAAGGCATCTTCGTCAACTACCTCAACGTGCAGAAGACAGGCCGCATGAAAGTGCCGTTCGGCATAGCCCAGACAGGCAAGGCGTTCAGAAACGAGATAGTGGCCCGCCAATTCATCTTCCGTATGAGAGAGTTCGAACAGATGGAGATGCAGTTCTTCGTGCGCCCCGGCACCGAACTCGAATGGTTCAAGAAATGGAAGGAAGAACGCCTCAACTGGCACCTCTCACTCGGCATCCCAGCCGAAAACTACCGCTTCCACGACCATGAGAAACTCGCACACTACGCTAACGCCGCAACAGACATAGAGTTTAACTTCCCGTTCGGCTTCAAAGAGCTGGAAGGCATACATAGCCGCACCGACTTCGACCTTAGCCGCCATGCGGAGTTCTCAGGCAAGAAACTCCAATATTTCGACCCGGAGACTAACGAGAGCTATACCCCTTACGTCATAGAGACTTCTATAGGCCTCGACCGTATGTTCCTCGCCATGATGAGCTACGCCTATAACGAAGAGAAACTCGAAGACGGCAGCGAACGCGTGGTCATGAAGTTCCCACCAATGCTCGCCCCTTATAAGGCCGCCATCCTCCCACTCGTCAAAAAAGACGGCATGCCGGAGAAAGCTCGCGAGATAATGGATACCCTGCGCTACGACTTCATGTGCCAATACGAAGAAAAAGACTCTATCGGAAAACGCTACAGACGACAGGACGCTATAGGAACACCTCTCTGCATCACCATCGACAACCAGACTCTTGAGGATAACACTGTTACAGTACGCGACCGCGATACCATGGAGCAAACAAGGGTCAACGCCGAGAACCTGCACGAGATTATCCGCAAGAAAATAGCTCCAAGAAAATAATATAACCGAAAAGACACCCGGAACCTTTCCCGTGATTGTCTTTCATAAGCCGTGCCACCTACTTAATAGTAAATGGCACGGCTTTTATTTGAAAACCAACAACGAAGGCTTCATGTTTATATTATGCCCCCACATCACTGATTATAGATACAAACAAAAATATAGAAATATTAGTAATGAATTGTTTTAAGAAAAAATGTAAAATGACTGTCTTTGAAAATATTGTAAATCAGTTAGTTATAAGGGTTTTTGATTTAGACGATTAAAATTAGTATGCTTTTTTCAGGTTATCCGAAACATAAAAGCTAACGTAAGTCTGTGTTTGACAGACCTGAGTTTGCTTTGTCCTTCATAAGAGTACTACATTCTAAATAGTCGAGCCTTAACATGTTAACAACTTGTATGTTGAGGGTAGGGCTGTTCATAAATAACTGAATCTTTTCCTTCCGCAACGTTTTTTTATTCATATCTTTGCATTTTATTTCAAAAGTTCAGATGGATATTAGCACTTTTTTGAACCCGGTACGACAATCGCTCATTGAGAATGTCAGATTGCGTCATCCGAGACAGATTGGCAACTCAATAGTGATTTTTAAAGAAGGAGACGTTTTCCCAGCTCTCGACGAGATGGATATTGCTATTATAGGGGTGGAGGAGGAACGGCTCGCCGTTGATAATGAGGGCTGTGGAAGAGGTGCCGATGCGATACGCGCCGCCCTTTATCCTCTTTTCAACCATTGGAAGGGGATTAACATTGTTGACTTGGGAAACATAAAGACCGGCTTCGAGGTCAACGACACTTATTTCGCTCTCAACAAGGTGATGATGACCCTTCTCAAATTTCATATCGTGCCTGTTATTATCGGCGGAAGCCACGACCTTACATTCCCTATTTATCAGGTTTATGAACATATCGGTAAACTTGTCAATATCACGTCTATCGACCCGCGCTTCGATATTGGTGCTGATAATGAAGCCATTAACTCTGACTCGTTCATGAGCCATATCATCTTGCATAAGCCGTGCTACCTCTTCAACTATACCAATATTGGCTATCAGAACTATTATGTCGATAAAGATTCGATAGCGTTGATGAAACAGCTGCTTTTCGATTCGTACCGCCTTGGGCTCGTCAAAGAGGATATTGAGATGACAGAGCCGTTGATACGCAATGCGGATATTGTCACTATCGATGCGTCGGCGTTCAGAGCGTCCGATATGCCCGGCGTCAAAAATGTGTCGCCCAACGGTTTCAGCGGCGTGGAAGGCTGCGTCATGACTCGTTACGCCGGCCTTAACCAAAAGGTGTCGTCAATAGGATTCTTCAACTATAACCCGTTATTCGATGTTAATAGCCTCGGCGCCAACAACTTAGCGGAGATGGTCTGGTATTTCATCGACGGCTTCTCTTTCCGACAGAACGACTTCCCTACCGAAAAGAACAGAGATGACTTCACACGTTATATCGTTCAACTTGAGAATTTCGAGGATATAGTTTTCCTCTGCCATAAAATTACTGAGAGATGGTGGATCGACTTGTCAATCAAGAATGAGGATAAAGAGAGATATGAAAGACATCACTTCATTCCCTGCTCCAAACTCGATTACGACATCGCTATGCGGAGCGAGGTGCCGGACAGATGGTGGCAGTTTTACCAGAAGATAATGTAAATCATTCTGCCATGTATTTTTGAATCAGTGTTAAAACTATTTGTCCCAGCCACACTCCCATCGACCGTTGACTGTTGACTATTAAACCCTTAAACAAATGAGCCGTGAG
>SAMEA3663297__coassemble_313_pt1 | contig 29386 bp, 29 predicted proteins | sample SAMEA3663297__metabat2_high_PE_006 | metagenome-assembled genome bin SAMEA3663297 (sample SAMEA3663297) | pig gut metagenome | biome: pig gut; feature: pig-associated habitat; material: faeces | place: China | collected 2013 | reverse complement strand
CAGGACGCGTTCGAGTGCGAGCGTTACTTCCAATACACGTTCTATCTGATAATGCAGATGATAGGCCACTATAACACCATGGTGGAGAAGGAGACGAGCGAGGGTCGCATCGACTGCGTGGTGGAATGCCCGGATTACGTGTATGTCATGGAGTTCAAGATGGACGGCAGCGCACAGTCGGCCTTGGAGCAGATAAGGGAGCGTGGCTACACTAAGCCGTATCTCGCCGACAAACGCAAGGTGTTCTCGATAGGGGTGAACTTCTCATCGGAGAAGGGCACGATAGAGGAGTACGTGTTTGAGTGAGCGGTGAGAGTCAACAGTCAATTGGGTGGGGAATAATTGCTCAAAACTCACGGCTCATTGCTCAAAGCTTTTTTGTTTAAGGGTTTAAGAGGATTTGTACATTCTTCATTATGCATCATGAATCATGCATTATGAATTATGAATTGTAATTCCGTGCTTGTTCGTATTGCTGGGCTGCGATAAAAGGAAAAGCGTGACAGCCTTATTGGTTGCCACGCAAATTATTCCAAGTGCTATACTTTCGCGTTATTGGTTCTCCTCAAAACGCCTGACAAGCTCTTCGAGACTCAGTCCGAGGTTCTCTATCGATGCCTTGCAGTCGGCAGCGAACTCCCCGTCAGGATAAAGCTCTAAGTATCTCTCATACAGCTCTTTAGCCTTTGTAAGGTTGTTGAACCTTGTCTCATAGATGAATCCTTTCAGGAAGAGGGCTGCTTGTGCCTTGGGATAGCAAGGGTAGTCGAGAATCATCTTGTCGATGAGCGACAGTGTGCGTTGAGGGTTGTTGGTGTTCATCGACACGTCGATAGCTCTGAAGAGGTAGTCGGGCGACATCGCGTCTTGCGGGTTAGCGTCGATGAAAGCGAGATAAGCTGATACGAGTTCCTCTGCAGTATTAGGATTCATCGCCTCTTCGGTGGAGAACGCCTCCGACTCAAGCCTGCTGATGTTGCTGGTAAGTTTGTCGCCGCAGCTTGTGAGTATGGTAAGGGAGACGGCAATGGCAGCGAGTAGTGTCCTTGACCTCATGTTAACGTCTGCGTTTTTTGTTCGGGAAAATCATCTTATAGTCAACGTCGATATTTCCTTCGCTGATGTTGCGAAGTTTGTTTTTGAGGAGCATCTTACGGATGTTGCTTATTCTATCGACATAAACTTTTCCTTCGAGATGGTCGTATTCGTGTTGTATGACGCGTGCCACAATGCCGTCGAAGGTGTCTTCGTGCTTCACCCAGTTCTCGTCAAGATAACTGATTCTCACTATGCTTGGGCGTTCCACGTCTTCTCCCATGTCGGGCAGGCTGAGGCACCCCTCCTTGAAAATCCAAGGCTCTCCCGACAGCTCCTCGATTTGTGCGTTGATAAACACCTTCTTCACGCCCGCTCCCTCTGGATATTTCTCCTTAAAAGGGTCGGTGTCGATGACGAAGAGCCTTATCGACTTATTAATCTGAGGTGCGGCGAGCCCAACGCCCTCGGTGTAATACATTGTCTCAAACATGTCAGCTATAAGTGTCTGTAACTCTTCGCTGTTCTCTTTAATATCCTCGGCCACGTGTTTCAGTACTGAGTGACCGTATGCAACAACAGGTAATATCATTTTTTCTTTCTATTTATTTCAAAATCAATGTAATGACGACATGAACGATTGAAGTATCAATGTCGCGCTAATAGAGTCCACGAGCTCTTTGTTCTGTCTTTGTTTCTTTGATAGTCCGGCATCAATCATGGTCTGGTGTGCTATCACCGAGGTGAAACGCTCGTCGTAACGCCTGATGTCCATCTCCGGCAGCATCTTTTGTAGCCTCACTATGAAGGGGTTGATGTATTTTGTTGAATCGGAAGGACGGTTGTTCATGTCTTTAGGTTCTCCCACCACAATGATATCGACAGGCTCTTTTGAGATGTAATCTTTGATGAAATCAAGCAGTTCGTTGGACGAAACGGTGGTCAGACCTGTTGCAATGATGCGCAACGGGTCGGTGACGGCGATGCCGCAACGCTTTCTGCCATAATCGATTGCCATTATTCTACCCATTAGAAAAAATTTTTTTGCAAAAATAATTATTTTTTTGCTGAGCGTATAAAAAAAAGTAGTACTTTTGCACTCGCAAATCAGATGGTAGATGTAGCTCAGCTGGTTAGAGTACCGGATTGTGGTTCCGTGGGTCGTGGGTTCGAATCCCACCTTCTACCCTTAGACTTGGACATCTCTTAACGCTTCGTTGAGAGATGTTTTTTTATCCGTTGACTCGTTTCTTTTCTTTATTATTAGTGCGCAGCTCACCTGATAGTCGCCGGCAGGGAAATGCTTTGTGTATGAGCCGGGTACCACGACGGAGCGAGCGGGCACGAGGCCTCTGTACTCTACGGGTTTCTCCCCGGTGACGTCGATAATCCTCGTTGACTGTGTGATGACGGTGTTGGCACCAAGCACGGCCTCTTCCTCTATCCTGACGCCTTCCACCACAATACATCTTGAGCCTATGAAGCAGTTGTCCTCGATGATGACGGGCGAGGCCTGTACGGGTTCGAGCACTCCGCCTATCCCGACACCTCCGCTGAGATGCACGTTCTTGCCTATTTGCGCGCAAGAGCCTACCGTCGCCCATGTGTCAACCATGGTGCCGCTGTCAATATATGCACCTATATTAATATATGACGGCATCAGCACAGCTCCTCTGTTGACAAAAGCCCCGTAACGCACAGTGGCAGGCGGCACAACACGCACCCCCGCAGCCTCAAAACCTTTCTTTAACGCTATCTTGTCGTAATATTCAAAAATGCCGCTGTCTAATACTTCCATCTTGTTCGTCGGGAAATATAATATCACCGCCTTCTTAATCCATTCATTTACAAGCCATTGCCCGTTGCTCTTCTCCGCAACGCGAATATCGCCCTCGTCCAAAAGTCTCACCACCTCGCTTATCGCTTCACAAGTGACTTTTTCCTCCAACAGGGAACGCTCTTCCCATGCTCTCTCAATTATCTCTTTTAACTCTTCCATATAAAAAATTTTCGCAAATATAATAAAAATAGTATTTTTGTGCTCAAAATGATTTGATGAAAAGAAACGTGATTTTATCACCCGGCCGTATTGCCCTAAGGAAATTTATGAAGATTCCTTCAGGAGTGATATCGTTGTGTTTCATCGTTTTATGTATGTTGCTTGCGATATTCGCCTATTTCATCATTCCGGACGACACGCCAGACGCCAACAACCAGATACTTGAGATATGCACGCAGAAACCGGGTTTCACGGTGGAGATGCTCTTGGTTCCAAAGCCGCTAAAGGTTGAGAAGGCGGGCTTTTTCAAGAAGCTGTGGCACGGGCAGCCAAGTCAATACCGGCATATTCCTTTCGACTCGATACATGTGGGTGAGAAGGTTACCACCGTCTATCTCTTTAATCCTGACCATGATGCGGTGCGTACAGAGACTTACGACAATGCACTCTTCTCCGCTGACGTCAGCGATGGAGACTTGAAGACTTTCGCCTCAACCAAGGAACTTATTGAGAATAAATATGTTATAAGGAAGAAGTTCGTTCTCGGCACTGACCAGTACGGCAGGGATTTTTTCAGCAGGCTTGTCCTTGGGACGAGGATAAGTCTGTCGGTGGGTTTCATCGCGGTGTTGATAAGCGTTGTCGTCGGCTTGCTTGTGGGAGGAGTTGGCGGCTTTTTCCGAGGTGTCGTCGATGATGTGGTGATGTGGCTGATAAACGTGGTGTGGTCATTACCTACATTGCTGATAGTCATTGCGATAACCTTTGCGTTGGGCAAGGGCGTGGTACAGGTCTTCATCGCGGTGGGCTTGACGATGTGGGTCGAGGTGGCGCGTGTGGCGAGGGGACAGATACTGTCGTTAAGGGAGGCTACATTCGTTGAGGCGGGACGCGCGCTCGGCTTCAGCAACGCGAGAATAATTGTAAAACATATCATCCCGAACGTCATTAACCCGATAATAGTCATCTCTGCTGCAAATTTTGCTACAGCCATCTTGCTTGAGGCCGGCCTGAGCTTCTTGGGCATAGGTGTCCAGCCGCCCATGCCGTCGTGGGGCTCGATGATAAAGGAAAATTACGCCTACATCATTTTAGACAACGCTTATCTCGCCTTGCTACCCGGCCTCGCGATAATGCTGCTGGTCCTCGCCTTCATGCTTATGGGCAACGCCTTGCGCGACGCTCTCAACGTCAGATGAATTATCTGAAGTCGCTCGCCCAACACGCATCATGTTGCACGTTACATCTACCTTTTAAAAGATGATAGCGTAAAGATACATATAGGTCAAGGCCGTAGCTGTCACCTAATCCGATAAGATTCAATAAATTGTGTGTGCCTATAGAGACAAAGGAGAATCGAGCGGAAAGCCCGACGAGTATTCTGTGATAGTCTAAAAGGGAGATGGGCAGCGCACAGTCGATGAAACGTGACTCGTAACGAGGTGCTAACACTATCTGAGGGCTTCTCATCACCGAATGGGTGAAAAACCGCACGGGCTGAATCCATGACGCGTTAACGTAGATGTTGTCGTTAAGGCGTGCGTCGAACTGTACGCTTAATGCAGATGGAAGCCCGAGAAAATAATTGTCGGAGCGAAACGATTGCCTATCGTCTTCATAGAGCAGTATGCTGAGGGTTTCGACTAAGGATTTGTAGCTTGAGACGTCGTTGAATGATTTGAAGTCGAGGAGCATGCCTCCGTTGTAAGAGAACACGTTAGTGATAGAGTTGCTCTTGAAGCGTATTGCCCCGAAGTCGAGGAGCGACACACCTATTTTAAAAAAATATGGTGTTATGGGTATGGCGCAGGCTTTTCTTCTTCTCGTGTTGTCAATCTTCATTTTCTCGGTATATGAGAACCCAAAGTCGAAAGCAAAGCCTAAACCGTTATATTTCAATCTGTTTGAAATGATGTTGGTATAGTCGTTGAGGTGTTGAGGACAAAGCCTACAGGATAGTTCTTCCCTTTGATGAAATAATCCGATGTTGTCCTATATCGCAGCAGGTCGGTATAGTCTTTTGAGTTTAAGAAATAGAAGTCGTTGTATGGGTTTATGTTGAAGTCGGAGCCAAATTCTGCATAGCAGAAGGAGGAGGAAAGCAGTGATGGATTGTTTTTGGATGCGTCGATAGCGGAGTAGTTGCTCCATGTCTCGACGGGCATTTGTGAGAGCAATAATTTTGGAATTAGAATGTAAAGTAATGATATATAATACTTTACATAAAGTTTCCTTGTCATAGGCTTTAGATTTGAGACATATTAGCAAAAATAGTGATTTTTATTAAGAAATTATTTTTCAATAAAAATAAAATCTGTGTGGATTATAAAAAAAATTAGTATCTTTGCACGCTCAAAAACATGCGGATGTGGCGTAATTGGTAGCCGCGCTAGACTTAGGATCTAGTTCCGTAAGGAGTATGGGTTCGAGTCCCTTCATCCGCACAAAGACACAAACATCATAAACAGATAATGAATACAGTACAGACATCAAAAGGCGACCTTCTCGCCAGAATCCAGATTGATATAGAGAAAGCCGATTACGCGGCGGAAGTGACTAAAGCCTTAAAAGAATATCAGCACAAGGCGGTGCTTCCTGGTTTCCGTAAGGGAAAAGTGCCATTTGGAATGATTCAGAAGATGTATGGCACATCAGTGACTTTCGAGACTTTGAACAAGAAGGTGGCAGATGCTCTCAATAACCACATAATCGAAAACAAACTCGACATCATGGGTTATGCGCTTCCTGACCCAGAGAAAGAGCAGACCGCTGACCCTGAGACTCAGGACACCATGAGTTTCTTCTTCGAGGTGGGCCTCAAACCAGAGGTTAGTGTCAATCTGTCGGAAATCAGCGTCAACGACTACAACATCACGGCTGCTGAGAAAGATATCGATGCCACAATCAACCGCATTGTCGAGGGAAATAAGAATGAAGACGGCACCCCTGCTGAACTTAACGAGGACTTCTTCAAACTCATCTTCCCTACAAAGGATATTAAAGATGTGGAGACATTCCGCAGCGAGGTCAAGGCTGAGATGGAGAGACAGTATGTTGTGGAGGCAGACAGAATGTTCTATAACAACGCTATCGATAAACTCGTGAGCGAGGTGAAATTCAATATGCCGGACGCTTTCCTGAAACGTTGGATTGTCGCTAACAGCGAAGGCAAACTCACCACTGAAGATGTGGAGAAGAACTACGACAGCGTTTACTCAAAGACGTTCAGATGGCAGCTTATCGAAGAGGCTATAGTGAAAGCAAATCCAGAACTCGTCCTTAAGGAAGACGACCTTCGTGAGTTCGTCGTGAATAACTATTTCGGCAGACTCGACATGTCAACAATGGATGACGAGATGAAGTCGCGCCTGAACAGCATAGCAGACAGCGTCCTTAAAAACGAGGAACAGCGTCAGAACATTCAGAACCAAGCCGCTGACATCAAACTCACGGCATTCTTCAGGAAGTCGATGAATGTCACCGTCGTGGATACCGATTATGACGGTTTCGTAAATGCCATCCTCCCAAAAGAGGAAAATAAGACCGAAGAGAAATAAAACTTAAACATTATCAATAAGATAGAGACGTAGCCACCTACGTCTCTATTTGTCTAATAATAAAACAAATAAAAAGAACATTATGAACAACAAGAGCGAATTTTACAAATATGCCACTAAACATTTAGGCATCAACGGCTTAGGACTTGAGAAATACGCCGGCACTATAACAAACTATATCTCTCCAACAATTATTGAGGAGCGTCAGCTTAACGTGGCGCAGATGGACGTCTTCTCTCGTCTGATGATGGATAGGATTATCTTCCTTGGTGACCAGATTGACGACTATGTCGCTAACATCATTCAGGCACAGCTTCTCTTTCTTGAGTCGGCTGACCCAAATAGAGACATACAGATATACCTCAACTCTCCCGGCGGCTCTGTTTATGCCGGATTAGGCATCTATGACACCATGCAGTTCATACAGCCTGACGTCGCCACAATATGCACCGGCATGGCGGCCTCAATGGCGGCAGTGCTGCTCTGCGCCGGCGCCGACGGGAAACGCTCAGCACTCAAACACTCCCGCATCATGATTCATCAGCCTATGGGCGGAATACAAGGCCAGGCATCGGACATCGAAATCACTGCCCGCGAGATACAGAAAATTAAAAAAGAACTGTACGAGATAATAGCCTCTCACTCAAAACAAGATTATGAGAAGGTATGGGCCGACTCCGACCGCGACTATTGGATGACAGCCGAGGAGGCCCTCCAATATGGTATGATTGATGAAGTGCTTACAAAGAAAAAATAATGGCTAAGAAACAACCAAACTACTGCTCTTTCTGCGGTCAGCCTGAAAGCAACTCAAGGCTTTTGCTGCAAGGCATCAGCGGGTTCATCTGCGACGAGTGCGTCTATAGGGCTCACCTCATGCTCCAAGAGCAAGCCGCATTCAAGAAAACAACAGAGGCTCCTGATTTCAAGTTGCTGAAGCCTGTACAAATAAAGTCGTTCCTCGACCAGTATGTCATCGGGCAGGACGCCGCAAAACGCGTCATGGCGGTCGCCGTATATAACCATTACAAACGCCTTAACCAATATAAGGACGATAATGAGGTGGAGATAGAGAAGTCGAACCTCATCTTGGTCGGGGAGACAGGAACGGGTAAGACCCTCATGGCCAAGACGATAGCAAAGATGCTTAACGTGCCTTTCGCCATCGCTGACGCCACCGTGCTTACTGAGGCCGGTTATGTGGGCGAAGATGTGGAGAATATCCTCGTGCGTCTTCTTCAAGCCGCTGACTATGACGTCGCCGCAGCAGAAAAAGGCATCGTCTTTATCGATGAGATTGACAAGATAGCAAGAAAAGGCGACAACCCAAGCATCACAAGGGACGTGTCGGGCGAAGGCGTTCAGCAGGCGATGCTCAAGCTCCTTGAAGGCACCGTGGTGAATGTCCCTCCTCAAGGCGGCCGTAAACACCCTGAACAAAAGATGATACAAGTGAACACCAAGGACATACTCTTCATCGCCGGCGGCGCATTCGACGGTATCGACAAGATTATCTCCGCAAGGATAGGCACTAACGCCATCGGATACGGAAACGAGAATAAAAAAACTATCGACCGTAACAATATGCTCCAATATATATCACCCTCCGACTTGAAGAAATTCGGACTCATACCGGAGATTATCGGACGATTCCCCGTGCTCACTCACCTTGAACCTCTCGACAGAGCTTCTCTTAAAAGCATACTTACACAGCCTAAAAACGCTATCGTCAAACAGTTCACAAGGCTCTTCGCCATGGACGGCATCGAGCTTGAGATAATGGACGAGGCACTCGACTTCATTGTTGACAAGAGTATAGAGTTCAAACTCGGAGCAAGAGGCCTGCGCTCAATACTTGAAGCCATCCTTAACGATGACATGTTTGAGACTCCTTCATCTTCAATAACTAAGCTCACCGTTGACCTCAAATATGCTGAGTCGAAGTTCGAGAAATCAAAAATCAACGAGTTGAACATCGCATAATATATAATAAGGTGCGAATGAATTTTTGAGACGAAAATAATAGTTGGCGAGAATAACATTATGCGCGGCTTGCTTGCAAGCCGCGCATAATGTTTCTGTGTCAGCCATGAACTTCATGAGGCATGCCCTGCACACTCATAGTCCCACGCTATCGAAAAAATATCCGTTATACTGCTCTATCAAACCGAGAATCTCGTCCCTGCCGGCCCTGTTTTCCGATGACGAGGCTATCATTACGGGCAGTTCCTCCCACTGCTCAAGCAGAGTGTTTTTGTATCCCTCAATGCTTTCTGCCAACTTGTTCCTGCTGATTTTGTCGGTCTTCGTGAATATTATCACAAACGGCAAGCCTTTCTCACCTAAAGAAGAGATGAAGTCAAGGTCTATTTTCTGAGGCTCTATCCTGCTGTCAACGAGCACGAAAGTGGTGACAAGGTTCCTCCGCTTCGTCAGATATTCGTCGAGCATCTGCTGCCACTTCTGCCTGTCCTTTATCGAACGTTTTGCAAATCCGTATCCGGGAAGGTCAACAAGATACCAGTTGTCGTTGATAATGAAATGGTTGATGGTGATGGTCTTCCCCGGCATTGACGACACCTTCGCAAGTTTGCCGTTGTTGGTCAGCATGTTGATTAATGACGACTTACCTACATTCGACCTGCCTATGAATGCGTATTCCGGCTTGTCATCCTTGGGCAGGCTGTTGATGTTTGTGTTGCTCTGAAGAAACCTTGCGGATTTTATTATCATGATGATTCTGTTTTTTTATTTTGCAAAAATACAAGAAAAACTCGAAGAATCGTAACGTAATTTTTCCTTTCGGGCCGCACTTTTGCCCTGACTTTCGATTGTTGATAACTATTTATTTATAAAATATTGATAATCAATTGTTTGTAATTATTTTTACAAAATGTTGATAACTTTTGAAAAAAAATGTTTGCAAAGTGGGATAAAGTGGGAAAAAATGTATAATTTTACGCTGTGAAATTAGAATCAAGAAATGGATTATCCTATTGGAGAATATTATTGTAAATTAGACGCTAAGGGTCGTTTGTTGCTTCCGAGCGGTTTCAAGGAACAGCTTGGAGAGGCGATAGATGGCGGTTTTGTGCTGAGGCCGGGGTTGTTTGAGCCTTGTCTCGACATGTACGGCATGGACGATTGGCGCAGGTTGCAGGATAAGCTCGGTAAGATGAATCCGTTTAAGAAGGAAAGCATGATAATAGCGAGACGTATCAACGCTGGTGCGAGGCTTGTGAAGATTGATGGCAGCGGACGTCTCCAGATTCCTAAGGACTTGTTGGAGAAGTGCGGCTTGGTGAAGGATGTGGTGGTGACATCATTGCCTGACAGGATGCAGATTTGGGGTAAGGAACAGTCGGAACAAAGCATGAGCGAGATTTCGGAAGATGACTTCCAGAAGATGCTTGAGGACAATTTGGGAAGCATTAATTTTGATTAGAGAATAATTGTGTCTTAATATAATAATGTGTCATGTATCATAAATCTGTGTTGTTGGAAGAGAGTGTTAAAGGGTTGAATATCAATCCTGATGGACTGTATGTTGATGTCACTTTCGGTGGTGGCGGGCATTCAAGGCGTATCATGGAATGTCTTGACAAGGGTCATCTGTATGCCTTTGACCAAGACGCTGACGCCGCGCGTAACGTCATCGACGACAGCCGTTTCACCTTCATACCGCAGAACTTCAAATACATGAAGAACTTTTTACAGCTATATGCCGGAGGGAAGGTTGACGGCATCTTGGCAGATCTCGGCGTGTCGTCGCACCAGTTCGACACCCCGGAGAAGGGTTTCTCCACACGCTTCGAGGGGCGTCTCGATATGCGTATGAACCAGAACGACATACTCGATGCGGCGGCAGTGGTGAACGGCTATGACGCCTCCTCACTGTCCGAGATATTCTTCCGTTATGGCGAGCTGAAGAACGCGTCTGCAATAGCAAAGGAGATAGTGCTGTCGCGTGAGATGAGCCCTATTGAGACAACCACCGACCTTAAGGACGCGGTGTCGCCGCTTCTCCCCAAAGGCTCGGAGAACAAGGTGCTCGCAAGGATATTCCAAGCACTGCGTATTGAGGTCAACAAGGAGATGGAGGCACTCGAATCCTTCCTGTCGCAGTGCGCCGACGTGCTGAACCCGGGCGGCCGCCTCGTGGTGCTCTCTTACCACTCCCTCGAAGATAGGATGGTGAAGAACTTCATGCGTAGCGGCAATGTAAATGGTGAGATAGAGAAAGACTTCTTCGGAAACCAGCTGTCACCTTATAAGATAATAACGCATAAGCCTATAGTGCCATCCGACAAGGAAGTGGAGGAGAACAGCAGGGCGAGGAGCGCAAAACTGAGAGTGGCGGAAAGGAGAGCCCTATGAAGAACGGCCATCGAAAGAAAGACTCCTTCCTTAATGATTTCCTTGGAGGCGATGTGTTCTCAAAGAAATCAGTCATAAGCCAGCTGCCTTTCTTGTGCTATATCGTCTTCCTGCTCTGCCTGTATATCACAAACACCTACATCGCAGAAGACGTGAATAGGGAGATAAGGAAGATGTCGGCGTCACTGGAAGAGAAACAGATTGAATATGTATATAATAAGTCGAGGATAATAAGGCTGACGAAACAGACAGAGCTCGTCAAACGCTTGGAAGACAGGGGGATAAAAGAATCAACAGAGCCGTTGAGGAGAATTGTGGTACAAGGAGAAAAAAACAAATAAACAAAGGAAGTCTATGAAAAAAAATGATTTCACAAATGTATGGAGGCCATTGTTAGTCTATTCTGTCTTTCTCGTTGTTGCCATAGCTATCTTGGTCTCAATAATTGTGATTCAGGTTACCGCACCTGAGAAGAACGATAATAACTCAGTCACTACTCTTTATAAAAAATTTGATGTCCCCGCAGTACGCGGCACTATCTTCTCAAAAAACGGAGAGGTCCTTGCCACCTCAACCTATGTGTTCGACCTTTATTTCGACCCTGTTGATGTCAAGGCCGAGGTGTTTGAAAAACAAGTGGGAGCCTTGTCTGACAGCCTTTCAAGGATGATAGGTAGATATACAAAGGCACAGTATAAGAAGATTTTTACCAACGCCCGCGCGAATAATAATCGCTATATAAGCATAGCAAAGAAGTTAAGGAAAGAGGATTATGAGAGGCTGATGAGATTCCCTATCTTCAAGGAGAGTGAACATAGTGGTACAATAACGGAGAAGCACGAGGTGAGGGAGAAGCCATACGGCGATATGGCTATGAGAACGATAGGATATGTGAAGAACAACAGTCATGACCCCGTGATGGTGGGCTTGGAGGGTGCGTTCGACACCTGCCTTTCGGGTATCAATGGGGTGCAGATGCGCCGCTATGTCAACGGCGGCTCGTATATCGACGTCCCCGCCATGGTCAACGAATCGCCAATAAACGGCAAGGATATCTATACCTCAATAGATGTGAAGAAACAAGACATCGTGGAAGAGGCACTGCGTAACTGCCTGAGAGAGAATCATGCAGAACAAGGCTGCGTGGTCATGATGGATGTGCATTCGGGCTTTGTGGAGGCAATAGCATCTCTGAAATACGACTCTGTCAGCAGGAAGTATGAGGAGTCATATAACTTCGCGATAGCCCATAGCTTCGAGCCGGGCTCTACATTCAAAGCCGTCACCATGACCGCACTGCTCGAGAATAACCCCAGCATGAATATGAAGAGAGTCCTCGACCTCGGCACCACCGGGAACAAGAAGTTCTATAACAGGACGATGAGAGACTCCCATGTGGTGGCGAAAGGAAAGCCTACAATAGAACAGGCGTTCTGGGAATCGTCAAATATTGCCTTCGCTACTCTCGTGTTAGAGAGCTTCGAGAACAACCCTCAGAAGTTCATCGACCTGATTTATAAGACGAAGATAAACCAGCCGCTCAACCTTTGTATTAAAGGCGAGGGCAAACCGAACATTAAGTCAACCGACAGCAAGTATTGGTCAAAACTGTCACTGCCTTGGATGTCAATAGGTTATGAGGTGGCTCTTAGCCCTATCTCAATACTTACCTATTATAATGCTATCGCGAACAACGGGGTGATGGTGAAGCCGCAGTTTGTGAAAGAGATACGGAAAGGCAACGAGGTGACCGCCAAATTCGACACAATAGTGATAAACGAGAGCATCGCCTCTGAACATACAATAAAGACGTTGCAGGGGCTTCTGCGGGGAGTGGTAGAGAACGGCACGGCTAAGCTGCTGAACAGCTGCGACTTCCCTGTGGCAGGGAAGACCGGTACCGCCCAGATTTCTGTGGGAGGCAAATATAACAAGAAGAACTATACGGCGTCATTCGTGGGCTATTTCCCCGCCGACAACCCGAAATACTCATGTATAGTCGTGGTCTGTAACCCAGGCGGCAAGAGCTATTACGGCGCGTCGGTGTCAGCACCCGTGTTTAAGGATATTGCCGAAAAGGTGTTCGCCACCGAGCTCGGAATAGAAGACGTGGGGACTTATCCCGCAAACTGCGACAAGTATTCCAAGGCCTCAATGGCTTTCTGCCCCGATGTCCTCGATTATTGCGAGATGGCTGGTGTGCGTGTGGCCGACAGCGAGCTGACATCTGATTGGGTGAAGGTGATGCCCTCAAGAAACGGTGGCGTGAAGATAGATAATATAGAGCTGCAGGAAGGCCTCGTCCCTGACGTGTCGGGAATGAATGTGACAGATGCCGTGTTCCTTCTCGAGTCAATGGGATGGAAGGCGTCGTTCACGGGCAGAGGCTCCGTCTCGTCGCAGTCAGTCAAGGCGGGGACAAATCTCGCAATGGGAAAGTCAATAAATCTGAAACTAAAATAATCCGGCTATGAAAATAGATGATGTCCTGAGAAATGTAAGAATAATAGACTCCAAGGGCCATGGTGACGTTGAGATAAACACAATAGCCTTCGATTCGAGGAAGTGTGGGGAACATGACGCCTTCTTCGCAGTGAGAGGCACGCGCGTCGATGGCCATGACTTTATTACGAAAGCTGTGGAGAACGGCGCAAAAGCCATAGTGTGTGAAGCGTTCCCGGAGACATTGTCTGATGACGTTGCTTACTACCTCGTCGAGAACAGCGCGTATGCCCTCGGTATGTCAGCCTCCGCCTTCTATGGCGAGCCGTCAAAAAAACTGCATCTCGTGGGCGTCACTGGCACTAACGGCAAGACGACAATAGCTACCTTGCTCTACCGCCTCTTCACCGACGCCGGATATGTGTGCGGACTGCTCTCTACAATAGAGAATATTATTGGCGCGAAGGCCGTCCCCGCCACTCATACCACCGGCGACCAGCTGGAGATCAACGCACTGCTCGCACAAATGGTGGACCACGGCTGCGAATATGTCTTCATGGAAGTAAGCTCCCACGCAGTGGAACAAGACAGGATAGCCGGACTTCATTTCGCCGGCGGAATATTCACCAACCTCACCCAAGACCATCTCGATTATCATAAGACTATGGCGAACTATCGCGACGCTAAGAAGAAGTTCTTCGATAACCTGCCGCCATCAGCCTTCGCCCTTACTAATATCGATGATAAAAACGGTATGGTGATGCTTCAAAACTCCAAGGCTCTGAAGAAGACCTACTCCCTCAATCATGATGCCGATTTCAAAGGCATGGTGATGGAAAGCTATTTCGATGGTATGGAGCTGAGAATCAATAATAAAGATGTCTCATCTTACCTCGTGGGAAGGTTTAACGCCTCGAATCTGCTCGCTATCTATGGTGCTGCCTCGCTTCTCGGAATGCCTGATGACGAGCTGCTGTGCGAGCTGAGCAAACTGCATGGCGCACCCGGACGCTTCCAGATAGTGCCGTCGAAAGATAACGTCATCGGCATCGTCGATTATGCCCACACCCCCGACGCGGTAGAGAACGTGCTGTCAACAATAAATGAGATAAGGACACGTAACGAGACGCTTATCACCGTCATAGGCGCAGGTGGTAACCGTGACGCCGACAAACGACCCAAGATGGCGGCAGCAGCAGTGCGGCAGTCGGACAAGGTCATCATCACAAGCGATAACCCCAGATATGAAGACGCTGATGACATTATCGCACAGATGAAGGCAGGTGTTGACCCTTCGTCATATCATAAGGTGCTGTGTATCAGTGATAGGCGTGAGGCTATCAGAACCGCTGTCGCCCTCGCGAAAAATGGCGACATCATACTCGTGGCAGGCAAAGGCCATGAGACGTACCAAGAGATAAACGGTGTGAGACACCATTTCGATGACAGAGAAGAACTATTGAATGCTTATAACGAAAAATAAGGAGGTGCTATGCTTTACTATTTGTTGAATTATCTTGACAGCAAGTATGACCTGCCGGGCTTTGGCGTGATAGAGTATGTCTCAGTGCGCGCCGCCTCGGCTATTATACTTGCCCTCATCATCTCGATATGGTTCGGCAACTGGTTTATCGACTATATGAGGAGACACAGCATCTCTGAAGTGCAACGTGACTCGAAGACTGACCCTTTCAATGTCAATAAGAAAGGTGTCCCTACAATGGGAGGCATAGTGATAATAACCTCAATAATGATACCATGCCTGCTGCTCGGCAAGATAAAGAACGTATATATGCTGCTGATGCTCTTCACTACGCTGATTCTTGGCATAATAGGGTTCTCTGATGATTATATCAAGACATTCAAGAAAAACAAAAACGGACTTAACGGGTGGTATAAGATCATGGGGCAGGTGTTTCTCGGCCTCGTCGTGGGCCTCACGCTCCGCTTCAGCCCTCAGGTGTCGATGAATGAGACCGTCGATGTGCGTATCGAGAATAACACGGAGGTGGTGGTGAAAAGCCCTGACGTGAAGTCAACGCAGACAACCATTCCTTTCTTGAAAAACCATAACCTCAACTACGCCAATTTCTTCGATTTCCTTGGAGAGCCGTATAAATATTGGGCAGGCTGGGCCTTGTTTGTCCTCATGGTGGTGTTCGTCGTGGCAGCGGTGTCGAACGGCTCTAACCTCAATGACGGCATGGACGGCATGGCGGCAGGCAACTCCGCTATCATAGGCCTCGGCATCGGCGTGCTCGCCTATCTGTCAAGTAATGCGGTGATGTCGGGATACTTGGATATCATGTATATCAAAGGAACAGAGGAGGTTGTGGTCTTCATGTCGGCATTCGTGGGCGCGCTGATAGGGTTCCTGTGGTTCAACTCATTCCCGGCACAGATGTTTATGGGCGACACGGGAAGCCTTACAATAGGCGGCGTGATAGCAGTGTCGGCAGTGATAATACATAAAGAACTGCTGCTCCCCGTCATGTGCGGCGTGTTCCTCATCGAGAGCCTCTCAGTGATAATCCAGAAGGCATACTTCAAAATAGGGAAAAGAAAAGGCGTCCACCAACGCGTTTGGAAACGCACCCCAATACACGACCACTTCAGGACCTCCGTCGAACAGATGCTCAAGTCCGACCCAAGCACAACGGTGCTCATTAAAGGGAACGGCAACGTTCACCATGAGATGAAGATTACCGTCAGGTTCTGGATTGTCACACTCATACTCGTGACATTGTCAATATTAACTTTGAAAATCAGATAACAAACAAGATAATTTTTTTTGAGATGACTTTAGAACAGTTAGCTAAACAGGGAAGAAGAAAAGAGGTTTTTACAACAGCGTTCACTATCAATGAGAGCATACGCAATGCGCGCAGAGAGGTCCTTAGGAACAGCTTCGCGGATTGCGACCATATTAAGCATAGGAACGAGCTCGTGGCAACACACAACGGCGTGAGCTTTATCGATGACAGCGGGGCAAGAAGTATCTCTGCTACATGGTTCAGCCTCGACAGCCTTATTGCCCCCTCGGTGTGGATTACCGTCGCCGGCAACGAGGATTATGACGAGTTGGTGCCCGTGGTGCGACAGAGGGTGAGATGTATCATCTCTATCGGTGACGACACCGACGCTATTAACAAGGCCTTGGGCGGTCTCGTGCGCGATGGAGTGCTGAAAGCCAACAACATGGAAGAAGCCCTCGCTATCGCCGAGACAAAGGCATCGTCGGGATATAACGTGATTTTCTCCCCAAGCGTCATGATTGAAGAACAACAGCGTCAGGAGCTGTGCAGCGTGTTCTTGGACAAATGTAAATGATTATCTTACAAAAACAATGATTATGAAGCTGTCTTTGAAAAATCTAATAAAAGGGGATAAGGTGATATGGGTCGTCGTTGTGATTCTCATCTTAATGTCTCTCCTCGTGGTGTATAGCGCGTCAGAATCGTATGCCAACAGACACTACTCCGGAAAGAACGCTTATGTGCTCTTACGTCATCTGTCAATGCTCTTGTTAGGTTTCGGGGCAATGTTTTTTACCTCAATGGTGAACTATAAACGTTTTTCACGCATATTATGGGCACTGTTCTGGATTTCTATACCGCTGCTTGTTTATACCTTGTGCTTTGGAAATACGTATAATCACGCCCAACGTGTCATATCTTTGGGCTTCTTCACCTTCCAGACGAGCGATCTGGCGAAAATAGCGACGGTGGGATTCCTCGCAAGGTTGATAACATTGCAAAGAGATAACCTCGACTCGTTTAAAAAGGTGGCTATCAACATTATGCTCCCGGTGTTCCTCGTCGTAGGCCTGATATTCTCACAGAACTTCTCTACCGCCGCCATGCTTTTCTTGACATGCCTCGTGATGATGTTCCTCGGCAGGATAAAGATGAAGTATATCCTTGAGATGGTCTGCGTGGCCGTCTTGTTCGGCTTGATGTTTATTGGAGTGTCTGTGCTTTTGAAACAAGACAACAGGAGTATGACGTGGATTAATAGGATAGAGCGTTTCATCTCCCCCGACGAAGAAGGTAAAGACGAGAACAACTACCAGATTGAACAGTCGAAGATAGCTATCGCTAACGGGGGGCTGATAGGAAGGTCGCCCGGAAAGAGCGAACAGCGTAACGTGCTGCCTCACCCTTATTCCGACTTCATCTACGCCATCATTATAGAGGAATACGGACTCTTGGGCGGCGTGGTGGTGCTGCTGCTCTACCTTATACTATTATACAGGACGACGCGCATGATGCTGAGGGCTCCTAACTCCTACGGTGCCCTGCTCGCAATGGGGCTCGCCTTCAGCATAGTGATGCAGGCCTTCGTGAATATGGGTGTCTGCGTGGGCCTTTTCCCTGTGACCGGACAACCGATGCCTTTTGTGAGCATGGGAGGCACCTCACTGCTGTTCACAGGAATATCTGTTGGAATCATTATTAGTGTCTCTAAAGAAATAGAAAAGAACGATGAGAGAGAATCGGAACTTCAAGTCGCCACGGCTGATCGTTAGTGGCGGAGGTACGGGAGGACATGTGTTCCCTGCCATCGCTATCGCTGATGCCTTCAAGAAGAAGCATCACGATGCCGAGATATTGTTCGTGGGTGCCAAAGGCAAGATGGAGATGGAAAGAGTGCCTGCCGCCGGATACCCTATCGAGGGACTGTGGATAAGCGGTTTCAAACGCGAGCTCTCTCTTGACAACCTCAGCTTCCCCTTCAAACTTGTTAGCAGCATGCTCAAGGCAAGGCGTATCCTGAAGTCGTTCCGTCCTGATGCCGTCGTGGGTGTTGGTGGTTTCGCCAGCGGCCCCGTCATGAAGATGGCGGCAATGATGGGCATCCCCGTGATAATACAAGAACAGAACTCCTTCCCCGGCGTGACAAACAAACTCGTCGCCCCTAAAGCCTCCCGTATATGTGTGGCTTACGAGGGAATGGAGAAATGGTTCCCTAAAGAGAAAATAGTGCTGACAGGCAACCCCCTACGAAATATGATGAATGTGGTGGTGGAAGGTAAAGAAAAAGGCGCGCTGCTCTTCGGCCTCGACCCTAAGAAACCTATCATTCTCCTCGTGGGTGGAAGCCAAGGCGCACTCGGTATAAACAAAGGTGTGTCGGCACAACTGAAGATGTTCGCTGATGTCGATTACCAGATGATATGGCAGACGGGCAAACACTATCTCGAACAAGCACAAAAGGAAGTGCACGACCTCCAACTCGACGACCGCGTGAAACCGTTGGTCTTCATTGATGATATGAAACTCGCCTACTCATGCGCCGACATCGTCATCTCAAGGGCAGGCGCGATGTCTATCTCCGAGCTGTCTCAACAGAGAAAAGCCGTGGTGTTCGTGCCCCTCCCAACAGCAGCGGAAGACCATCAGACGAAAAACGCTCTGAGCCTTGTGCAAAAAGACGCTGCCGTGATGGTGAAAAACGATGATGCACCCGTGGAGCTCGTTCCTACAGTGTTCGATTTGTTAAATGATGAAGAAAAATTACGCCGGATGCAAAATAATATTGCTAAATTTGCAAGACCAAACGCAGCCGACGATATAGTGAAAGAAATTGACGGCGTGCTCGGTATTTTATGATGGATATGAATAATAAAGTGATATATTTCCTCGGCATCGGAGGTATCGGCATGAGCGCGTTAGCGAGGTTCTTCGCCTCGAAAGGCTGCACCGTGGCTGGCTATGACCGCACACGGTCCGCCCTCACCTCGGCACTCGAGTCGGAAGGTATAGCAGTACATTACCACGATGACCCATCGCTGATACCTGATAACGTGGACCTCGCAGTGCTGACACCCGCCGTCCCGTCTTCGTTGTCCGAACTCGACCGCCTCAAAGAGAGACACATCCCCGTCTTGAAAAGGGCAGAAGTGCTCGGCATGATCTCTCGCTCCCATAAAAGCCTCGCCATCGCAGGCACTCACGGCAAGACATCAACAACAGCCCTCGTCACCCATATACTGCTGACAGCTAACGTCAGACTCTCCGCCTTCATCGGTGGGATAAGCAGAAATATCAATAGTAATGTCGTTATCGGTAGCGATGATGACGTGGTGGTGATGGAAGCTGATGAGTTCGACCACTCGTTCCTTCAACTGTCACCTTTCCTCAGCATCGTCACCTCTATCGACCCCGACCACCTCGATATCTATGGCGACTACGACCACCTCGTAGCAAGCTTTAACGCCTTCGTCGATAAGACATCTGACAATGGAGCCGCCATTCTTCATGAGGACATACCCGTCACTACTAATAAACCTAATGTCACTTACGGATTGAAAAACGCTGACATCACTGCCACGGGTATCTCTATAAAGAACGGACTTACCGAGTTTGAAGTGAAAATCAATGCTGATAACGAGAGACTCGCCCTCTTTGGAGGACTGCGCGATTTCGCAGGAGAAAGGTTCTCAATGTCGCTCTTCGGAAACCATAATGTGGAGAATGCCCTCGCCGCAATAATAATGTGCGCAACGTTTGGCATTGATAAAGATACAGTTAAGAAAGCCGTCAGCACCTTCAAGGGCGTGCAACGAAGGTTCGATATACGTGTGCGTAACGAGAGACATGTTTATGTTGACGATTACGCTCATCACCCTAACGAGATTAAGGCCGCCCTCACGACAGCAAGGAGAGTGTTCGAGGGCAGAGAGCTCACTGTGGTGTTCCAGCCACATCTGTTCTCCCGTACCCGCGACTTCCTCGACGGTTTCGCCCAGAGCCTCTCACTCGCCGACAGAGTGATATTGCTCGATATCTATCCGGCAAGAGAACAGCCTATAGATGGAGTGTCGTCAGCGGCTCTTTTAGAGAAAATATGCTGTAAGGAGAAGTCATTATGCCAAAAAGATAACCTTCTCGAGAAAATAAAAGAGATAAACCCGGAACTGATTGTTACAATGGGAGCCGGCGATATCGACCGCTTTGTGCCTGATATTGAAAGGATGTTGAATGAATAAAGTGATAAAAATAACTGTCTGGTGCTTCACCGTCGCCGCTATAGTGGTGCTGTGGTACTTCTCTTTTAAGAGCCACAACGATACCACTTTGAAAGGTGTCGAGCTGTCGCTGATACAGCCTAATGAACGAGGCTTCGTTGTTAAAGACGATGAGTATCAGACTATTATGAATATCTGTGATACCGCTCATAACAATCATCTGGAGATGATTCCCGTCGATAGCGTGAGAAGATATGTGGAGTCGATACCATGGGTGGTGTCGTCAGATACAGGCCTTACCCTCGATGGCGTCCTCGTCGTCAATATGACGGAGTGTGACCCCGTGATGCGCGTGTATAACAATAAGGGCGAGTCGGTGTATTTAGATGAGAAAGGTAACATCTTCCCGGTTAGGGCAAACTATACCCCGCACGTTCTCGTGGGTAGCGGCAAACTGAATTTCAAAGTGCCGACGACATCATCGAATATCTATGACAGCATTTATGATGATGGAGACTTCAGAACGATTTTTGATGTGATGAAAAGTGTTTTAAATAACTCATATTCAAGATGTTGTGTCAAACAGGTCTATTATGAGAGAGATAATATAGAGCTTGTTCTCAACAATGCCGAGATGAGAGTCGTCATTGGTGATAAGCACAATATCGACAGGAAACTGATGAATATGAAATATTTCTTCGACCACATGCAGGGCTCTCCTGAAATGCAGGACTATAGCATGGTCAACTTTAATTTTATTAATCAAGTTGTTTGTACAAAAAAAAATAAACGATGAGTAATTCAGCTTATATTGTAGGACTTGATATCGGTACTACGAAGATTGCCTGTTTTGTAGGACAGAAGGTTGGGAACGGAAAGATATCCATTCTCGGTTATGGGAAGACTGAATCGACGGGAGTGAAACGTGGGATGGTCTTTAACATAGAGGAGACGGTCAACGCTATCCGTCGTGCTGTTGACGAGGCTTCCGAACAGTCGAATGTGGAGATACGCACTGTTAACGTCGGTATCGCCGGCCATCATATCAAGAGTCTGCAGCACCGTGGTGTGCTGATGCGTGATAACCCTAACGTGGAGATTACCGAAGAGGAGATAGAAAAGCTCCGTCAGGATATGTTCAAGCTGTGTATGCAGCCGGGTGAGGAGATAATAGACGTTATCCCACAGGAGTATATCATTGATGATGAGGCGGGAATACGCCAGCCTAAGGGAATGCTCGGAAGCAAGCTTGAGGCAAACTTCCATGTCATCATCGGTCAGATTACCGCGGCCAAGAACATCTTGACATGCCTTCAACGTGCCGGGCTGCAGATGGAACACATGATACTTGAGCCGATAGCCTCGGCCGACGCTGTCCTTGGCGACGATGAACGCGAGGCAGGCGTCGCACTTGTCGATATGGGCGGCGGCACTACAGATATTGCCATCTTCTACGATAATATCATCTACCATACCGCTGTTATTCCTTTCGGCGGCAACGTCATCACAGAGGACATAAGGCAGGGCTGCTCTATCATAAGGAAACATGCCGAAGAGATAAAAGTCAAGTACGGCTCAGCCTTGGCATGCGAGAACCGTGAGGACGAAGTGGTGTCAATACCCGGAATACGCGGACGCGCACCAAAGGAGATCTCGTTCAAGACACTCTCTAACATCATTCAGGCACGCGTAAGCGAGATTTTCGACATAGTGAACGACGAGATACAGAAAGTCAATAAGGAACATACTCTCGTGGCAGGCCTCGTACTAACCGGAGGAGGCGCTCTGATGAAACATATTCAACAACTCGCCGCCTATAAGACCGGCCTCGAAGTGCGTATCGGTTATCCCAACGAATATCTTAATAATGAGACACAAGGCGAACTCGCAAGCCCTATCTACTCCACAGGTATAGGCCTCGTGCTCTTAGGCCTTGACCATTATGAGGCGGAACTGAGACGTAACAATAAAGCATCTTCCAATAACGATGTGAAGAAACCTGAAGATGTCGTCGTCGAGATGCCTGTCAAGACCAAAGATGGTAAGTTGTTCTCATGGGGACGCAAAATCATCACTTCTTTCGCTAATAAGATAATGAAAGACGAAAATATTGAGAATGAGGAACTCGATATTTAATAACAAAAAACAATAAAGATATGACTGACCTGATTAGATTTGATGCACCAGAAGAAAAACCTAACATCATCAAGGTGATGGGTGTGGGCGGTGGCGGAAGTAATGCGGTGACTCACATGTACTCCGACGGCATCACCGGTGTTGACTTCGTCCTTTGTAATACCGACGGACAGGCTCTGCATAAAAGCCCTGTCGAGAACAAGCTTCACCTCGGAAACCGCGAACTCGGCGCCGGCAATATCCCGTCCGTAGGACGTGAAGCCGCTGAAGAAAGCGAAGAGGGAATACGCGAAATACTCGGCGATGTCACAAAAATGCTCTTCATCACTGCCGGTATGGGCGGCGGCACTGGCACCGGAGCAGCCCCCGTGGTGGCAAGGATAGCCCGCGATATGAACATCCTTACCGTGGGCATAGTCACCCTGCCGTTCAGCTTCGAAGGCAAACGCCGACAACAACAAGCACAAGAAGGTATCGCCGAACTGCGCAAATATGTTGACGCACTCCTCGTGATATCTAACGACAAACTACGTGAAGAATACGGTGATATGAAGCTCACCGAGGCCTTCAAAAAAGCTGACGACGTGCTAAAAATCGCAGCAAAGGGCATAGCCGAGATTATCACCGTCACCGGTTATGTCAACGTGGACTTCGAAGATGTTAACAACGTCATGCGTAACAGCGGAAAGGCTATCATGGGCTCAGGTTACGCCACAGGAGAGGGCAGGGCATTGAAAGCTGTGGAAGAAGCCGTCCACTCTCCTCTGCTCGATGACTCCGACATCACTGGCGCAAAGAACATTCTCGTCTATATCACCTCCGGCACCGAAGAAGTGTCTCTCGACGAAGTGACAGAGATAAACGAATACGTGCAGACTGCCACAGGTATGGTGTCTGAAGTGATATGGGGTAACGGCGAAGACCTCTCACTCGAAGACGGCATCCGCGTCACCCTTATAGCCACAGGCTTCGAAAAAGTTGACGAAACGGAGTCTGCCCCAGTCGTTCATACCTTTAACGACAACGTCCTTAAAACACCATCCGCGCCAGCCACCTCTCCCGAACCATCAAAAGATGAGATAACTACCTTTATTAAAGAGGATAGCACTCCCAATGACACTACTTCTCCTGTCATCATTACTGAAAAACAAGACTTGAAAGTGGTCAAACGTCATCAACTTTATGATGATGCGAATACTTCGTCTGACGATGACGAACTGAGCCATCCCGACAACACCTACGATGACGACTATAGAGCCTCTTGGACTGCCCCGGATAACACGTTGGTAACCGATACTCCGCAACAATCTGTTACAAGATATTCTAATCCTTTTGTGGCAGATGATGATGACGTCGATGTACCAAACATGGGAAATATTTCTGATGTCCAAGTGGCGGCGGTTCCTGTGATGGAAGTGAAACAGGAACGTAAAACCCAAGATGATAACATCAAGATTATGAGACGGCAACGCCTGAAATCGATGAACACCGACTTTAGGACACAAGTAGGGCTTGAGAATATGGAGAGTATTCCTGCTTATCTCCGCAAAGGTATCTCCGTCTCTTCTGAAGAAGATAAAGAGCATGTCTCCGATTATTCTGTTGATAGAGAATATGGCCTGAAAGAGAAGAACTCGTACCTTCATAATAATGCCGATTGATATGCATAGACTGACACTTTTGTTGCTCTTCGTCTTCCTTTTCTCGCAACTCCCGGCTCAGAAGATGTTCGTAGGTGTGTTTAGCCATTCCGAAGACTCCTCTTCTGATGCCCCGATGCTGCTTGACCTCCGATTCACCTCTGAATTTCAAGAGGATACGAAGGCAATGCTTGTGCTCGACTCAAAAAGAAACCAACAGACCGTCTATTGGCAGTCGTTCCCTCTTCAACATGACTTCCATCTGAAGATGATGGTGCCAAGCCATCTGATGCATGAGACCCCACTGAAATGCTATATCTATAACCCGAATCTCGAAAATATCTCCATTGATGACATCCATTACTCCTTTGAGAAGATGTCGCTGCCTTCTTTCTTGCCTCAACAAATTCAGTCTATCGACTCTTCTTCTTTCCTGTCGTCGTTTCCCGTTAGCTCTTTCACCGAAGATGATGATGTTGATGACTTTATCCGTAGGAACCTATTCCGTGCTGACGCAAATAGTATGTCCCATCTCTTGATGGAAGTCCCTGGATTACATGTGCTTTACTCTGAGAATAACGGACATATAGCTCTCGCGGATAAAGATAGAAACGAGTTGACAAAGCCGCTCTCAATCATTCTCGATGACAAGCAGTTCTTTTCTTGGACTCTCTCCGAAAAAAAATCTTGGCTCGACTCGATGTATGTCTCCTTTGTCAATGTGAATGACTTTTTCAATGCCGAGATGAAGATGTGGTTACGAAATAATAACTCGCTGGCTCACATCGATTTGCAAATACAATTCCTTAAAGAGATGGACATCTCGCGTCTCTCCTTGGTGCTTCCTTTCACCTCTGACAAATTCCTCGTGTATAGGACTAATATGCGTGTCGATGACCGTGACTTACAAAATGAATATTATCTCGACCATGAGGGCTTCTCGGTTCAAAACGTTGGTAATCAGTTAAATATATACTATTGCCCAAATCTGTCCTCATTACAGTTGGATGCCGCATCGGCAACAGCCTTCCTTAATCTCGATTATGAGAAAGACCACCCGCTGGTACATTTCCCGGCAAGAAATGACACCTCCGATTTCTTTGTGGATAGGTCGAGGACACACGTCTCTATTGATGGCGTCATCTCGGCTTCCTTCGATATGAGTGTTTCACTGCCATGCGATCTCCCTCGCATTATGCCTGTCTGGGACGGTTTTGAGTCGGCCGTTATCTGGACTGAACATGCTGATTGGACAGATATAAGCACGCATAGGGCGGTGTGTTTTGGTAACGAGAATGTCGTTTGTGCCGATAGTGCTGTTGGCGGCTTCGTCTATTATGATGTACCTGTGACAAAAAGTGTGTTCTATAGCAACCCTTCCGGTATTGACAACTTGGTGAAAAACAAGGATTTCCAAGGACTGCACTCCAGCATTCAGACAGATTCCGTCTTCTTTGATTTCCTTCTCCAGTTGAAAGATAAAGGTTTCGATATCTGTTTGCATACTCCTGAACAATATTCTACTACCCATAATGAGCTTCAATCCGCCTTGGTTTTTATGAAAAATCATTTCGGTTCTCCAACATGGATTGACCATGGGTATAATAACCCATTGATTCATAATAGGGAAGACCTTGTTTGCGATGCGTTGAACAGGTATTCGCCTTATTATGCCTATCCTCTTTGGAAGGAGAATGGCGTGAGGTATCTCTGGAATGCTGCCTATGAGGAATACCGCGACTTTGATAATTGGTGCTTCTCCTCGTTCCTGCAACGACCATATCCGTTTTGGGGTGATGCTTTCCCTAAGCCTCGTTTTATGCGCTTGCCATCTCACCCCGATCTGCTGCTTTGGTCAACGGAATACACCGTCGAACCTAATGATAGCTGGAACTATTATTTTAGTCAAAGCAACCTCGAACAGATTGTTGAGAGCCGCTCCGCGTTCATCATTCACTCTTATCCTGCGTGGGTGGAGCAAGAAAGAGGATTCTGGACATATAAAGACGGCGTCGTCTCTGCTAAAGACGGCTTCAACGAGGCTCTTGGCCGTATCGCCAGCCTCCGTGAGTGTAATATGCTGCTCCCAACAACGATAGATAAGTATCTGCGTTATCAGGAACAATTGCAAAATATTAGATATATCGTTGATAACCTTGGATTTGTATCTATCATCAATGATAATGCAGAGCCCGTTAACGGTCTCACTCTGATTTCAAAATCACCTATTGTTCCTTTAAATAAAACTTATAATTCTAAAAATTCTGAAGGGGAATATATCATCTGGTTTGATATTGAACCTCATGAAAAAGTAATAATAAAATGAAAAAGATAGCAGTTTTTGTTTCCGGTGGCGGAACTAATTTACAACAGATAGCTGATTATTTCGCTGATAATAAAGGTGTTAAGATAGCATGCGTTGTGAGTAACAATAAAAACGCTTATGCTAACCAGCGTGCGCATAACATGAATATCCCTTTGATAATGGTTGATAAAGAGTCATTTAATGATGAGGCTTTCACAGAAAAGATGGAGGCTCTCGGCATTGACCTGATAGTCCTCGCCGGGTTCCTTTGGCTTGTTCCTCAACACCTTATCAATGCTTTTCCTAATAGGATTATCAATATTCATCCCGCATTGCTCCCTAAATTTGGCGGAAAAGGATTCTACGGGCATCATGTTCACGAGGCTGTCGTCGCTGCTCATGAGAAAGAAACAGGTATCACCATTCATTATGTGAATGAAAGATATGACAGTGGTGATATTATTTTCCAATCAAAGGTGGCTCTTGATGTTGATGATACGCCAGACACTGTTGCCGCCAAGATACATCTTCTTGAAAAAGAGTTTTTCCCTCCCGTTATTGAGAAAGTTTTATTAAATATCTGATTATAAATATGAAAAGATTTGTTTTGTCCATTCTGTTCCTTCTTGCTGTCTGCTTAACTGCAAATGCTCAAGTATCAAAGATTTTGGGTGAATGGCGTACTGTTGACGATAAGACCGGTGAGACTAAAGGTGTGGTGCTCTTCTATCAGAACCCTGATAATGGATTGTATTACGGCAAGCTGACACATGTGTATTATAAAGGTCAGGAAATATTTGACCCTCAATATGTTGGACTTGTCATTATCAAGGATATGAAAGATGAAGGCGGTGTGTTAAAGGGTGGCAGCTGCTTTGAACCAGATTCCGGTAAGACGTATTATGGCAAGATAACATATAATGCTAAAGATAATACCATAACATTAAGAGGATCAATAGATAAGGCGGGACTCCTCGGTCGCTCACAGACTTGGGTAAAGTGAGAAAAGTATGAACGCTATATAGCCTAAGGTGAGAATCACCCCTTCGAAACGCGAAATCTTTTTCCCTTCTCCAACAAAAATCGTTGTCACCATGATGACGTTAGCAACAAATAATATCAGCAGCTGCTGATTCATCTTTGTGTCGAATGGCAAGGGTGTTATTAAAGAGCTGATGCCTAATACCACAAAGATGTTTAAGATATTGGAACCTAATACGTTGCCAATTGCGATGCTGGAGTTTTTCTTCAGGGCCGCAACAATAGATGTTATTAATTCGGGAAGAGAGGTGGCTGTCGCAACAACTGTCAGGCCGATGGTGCTCTCACTCATTCCCCAGCTTAACGCGAGTTTCTGGGCGTTACTTGAGACCAACTCTCCTCCAAGGTAAAGCCCGACTATTCCGAATGTCAGTGATAGTATAGTTTTTCCCCACGGCATTGGCACTTGTTCTTCAATTCTGTCGTCGCTGCTGTTGTTTTTGAATGTTGAATAAAGATAAATGCCGGCGAAGAAGAGCAGCACAAGCCCTTCAATCCAATTGATTGTTGTCGATGACTCTGTTAAAAATCTGCTGGTCATCAATGCGATAGCTAATATTGCTATGAACCCGGCAATGATGTCACGTCGAATTGAAATCTTGCTGACATCGATAGGATAAATTATTGAGCTGACGCCTAAGATGAGTAATATGTTCATCGTGTTGCTGCCGATGATGTTACCAATAGCTAAAGCCGCACTCCCTTTGATGCAGGAGAAAATGTTGATAATCATCTCAGGCAATGATGTCCCGAAAGCCACTATTGTTAACCCTATTATGAGCGGTGACAGTTTTGCCCTTACGCCTACGCTTGTTGCACCGTTTACAAGCCAATTAGCTCCCAAGATAAGAGCAACAAAACCGAGGATAAGCAGAGAGTATGTTAGGATTGAATCCATGTTTTTTTGTTTTAGTCGGCAAAAATACAAAAAAAATGGTAATTGGGTTGTGAGTCTGCAAACTATTTGTCTTTTGTTGGAGTAAAAAATTTGAGACAGAATATAATTGTCCTTATTCCTGAAAATCCGACTGCTGCGAATAAGAAAAAATGAGTATCTTTGCATCGAGAATGAGTCTCAAAAACAAAATTTAAACCTTTTTTGAACAATGTAAAATTATTTTTTTATGAGTTACACATCGACCTATTATCATATCGTGTTTCGCACCTATCGAAGTGGGCAGACAATATGTGAAGAACATGAACGAGAGTTATACGCTTACATTTACGGAATAGCGAAGAACCTGAATTGCCAGACATATCGCATTGGTGGAATGCCCGACCATATTCATATCTTTGTGTCGTTGCCATCAACATTACCTCTTGCTACTTTTGTGCAACGAGTGAAGACCTCCAGCAGCAAATGGCTGAAAGCGAATCCACATTTTCCCGATTTTCAAGGCTGGTGTCACGAGTATGCTGGCTTTAGTTATAGTTATCGTGATAAAGATATGATTGTCAACTACATCAAGCGTCAGAAGACACATCATAGTGGGATCTCTTCTGCTGATGAATACAGAAAGTTTCTTGAGGATAACATGCAGTACTTTGACGAGAGTTATTTTTCTTCTGACGATTAGTATTAGCTTGTCTCCGACACCTCAGACAGCCGAGCTGTCAGAGGTGACTCGGATAGCGTGTCTCCGACACGCCGAGGTATTACCGAAGTACTGTACGTTGACGTCGTCAAGTGAGTGCCATCGGTCGTCGTAGTCTTTTCTATGCAAGGTACGTTGACGTCGTCAACCGAGTGCTATCGGTTGTCGTAGTCTTTTCTATGCAAGGTAAGTTGTCGTCGTCAAGCGTGTGCTATCGGTCGTCGTAGTCTTTTATATGCAAGGTAAGTTGTCGTCGTCAAGCGAGTGCTATCGGTTGTCGTAGTCTTTT
>SAMEA3663297__coassemble_309_pt1 | contig 29632 bp, 25 predicted proteins | sample SAMEA3663297__metabat2_high_PE_006 | metagenome-assembled genome bin SAMEA3663297 (sample SAMEA3663297) | pig gut metagenome | biome: pig gut; feature: pig-associated habitat; material: faeces | place: China | collected 2013 | reverse complement strand
GGGTTCTGCTTCCCTGTTCATGGTTGGCAGCCTCCTTATATTGTGCGAGAGTTCATCAGCAAGATTGAGATAGATAATGCGGACGGCCATTATTGCTACTCCGTTTGCACTTGTGGCGACACAATAGGGCTTGCTATGGAGATGTTTAACAAGGAGTTGGAGAAGAAGCGTCTTCATGCGAAAAGCGTATTCTCTGTCATCATGCCGGAATCGTATGTGTGCCTTCCCGGAATGTTTACCGATACTCCTGAGAATGAGAAAAGGAAAATTGATGAGGCTGCCCGATTCCTTGCGGATATCCTTCCTGTCATAATAGGTAGGGAAGAAGGACGCGAGATTCTGGTAAAAGGGAAGCGCCCATGGCTGCTGTCAAATGTAATAGGTGGCTTCTTCAACAAATGTATGATAACGGACAGGCCGTTCAGTGTCAATAAGGAGAAGTGCCTGCATTGCGGATTGTGCGAGCAGAACTGCCCCACCAATAATCTCGCCATGAGCCACGGACTGCCGGTGTGGAAGCATATCAGCTGCACGAATTGCCTCGCATGCTACCATCATTGCCCCGTGCATGCAATCGAGTACGGCCGTATTACTAAGAAAAGAGGCCAATATTATTTTAATCACAAATAATTTTTGTTGAAGTGTGTGAAAAATAACTAACTTTGCATCCCGTTAAATTATTTATTCGGATGTCTCCAAAACTAATAAAAGAAGATAATTATACGGGTGTTTATCGTTTGTTGTCCGACGGACTGCTAAATAGTTATTATGTTGTAAGTGATGCCTCAACATGCCGGCTGATGGCTTCACCGGAGGTGGTGGGCTTTGAGACGTACTCCTCAATGTTGCGCCCTACTGACATCGCCCTGCAGATGCTGGTGGATAAGGGTGTCGTCAATAAAGATGGAGTCGATATCCTTACTATCTTGAGGGGAGGGCTGAACTACCCTGTGGAGGAATGCTGCTGTCATTGCGGAGTGCAAGTTGATAACATAGATTTCATTAGCTGCGAGAGGATAATAAGGAATCATGTCATTGAGGGGCTTGAGGTAAAATACGAGAAACTCAACGTCGAGAAGGATGCCACGCTGATATTAGGCGACATAATCGCGAGTGGTGACACAATACGCCTTTGCTTAAGGCATGTCATAGATCATTTCAAGGTCAACGGCGGGTCGATAAAGAGGATAGTGTTCTTCACAATAGGTGGCACGAAGGCCATCTCGATAATGGAGGCGTTCACAAGGGAGATACGCACTTTTTGGCCAGGATTCGAAGGCTTCTACTGTGTGTTCTATGAGGGGGTTTTCACGGTATATGAAGACAAAGGTGTGACGGGTGTCAATGTGCCCTATATTGATTTCGGGATGAAAGGCGGCGTCATTGCTCCTGATTTCCGTGAGTATATGATGGATTACGAGCACGCTCCGGCCTTGATTGAAAAATGTATCATCTACGACGGTGGCGCACGAAGATATGAGATAGGTGCTCATTATGAGGAGGTTATGGATTATTGGCAGAGCCTCTATGCCGTCAGTGAGAGTGTCAGCTTCGACGACTTCATAGCAGAGAAGATAGGGTATAAAGACGCTTCGTTCCTTCAATGGATAGAACTGAACCATTATGAGTATGACGAGTCGTATCGTCCATTGTATGAAAAGGAGATTTCTTATGTCAATGAGTTGAGGAAGAAAGAGTTGCCATCCTTGTGTGCGGAACGTATTCGTCAGATAGAGGCGTCTCTCGGAAAATATAGAAACAAAAGAAAGGATATAATATGAAAAAGGATTATGACTTCTCATGCACGGCTGTTCCAAGGGAGGCACGCCGTGGCACACTCACTATGTTTATGATAATGTTCGGATTCACCTTTTTCTCCGCGAGCATGTGGGTGGGGCAGAATCTGGCACAAGGTCTTGATTTTATGGGTTTTGTATGGTCTGTGCTTCTTGGAGGGCTGATTCTTGGCGCATATACGGGCGCACTCGGATATATTGGTGCCGAGACGGGCTTGTCTCTCGACCTCTTGGCGCAGCGCAGCTTCGGGATGAAGGGCAGCTGGCTGCCGAGTGCGATGATAAGCTTCACGCAGATGGGCTGGTTCGGCGTGGGACTCGCTATGTTCGCTATCCCTGTGGCAAGCGAGCTGCTCGGCCTTGAAGTGAGCCCCGACACTATGCCTTGGCAGGGCTATGCCCTCGTGGTCGTCGCCGGTGTCCTTATGACAGCAAGCGCATACTATGGGATAAAAAGCCTTACCATTATCAGCTATGTCGCTGTCCCCCTCGTCGCCATACTCGGTACTGTCGCCATGGTTCTCGCAGTACGTAACGGTGACTCGTCTATAGTGGAGCAGTTCTCAAAAGGCTCAAAGGACCTTTCGGTGCTCGCAGGAATAGGGCTCGTGATAGGCAGCTTCGTGTCGGGAGGTAGCGCGACACCCAACTTTACGCGCTTCGCAAAGAGCGGTAAGGTGGCCGCTATAGTCACTGTATTAGCCTTCTTTATCGGTAACAGCCTCATGTTCCTCTTCGGCGCAGTGTCGTCTATCTACGTGGGCGGCAACGACATCTTCGAGGTGATGCTTAACCTCAACCTGTTCTATTTCGCTATCATAGTGTTAGGCCTCAATATCTGGACTACCAATGATAACGCCCTGTATTCAACAGGCCTAGGACTCTCAAATATCACCGGATTATCGAAGAAGACCATGGTCCTTGTGTCCGGCGCCATAGGTACTGTGGCTTCTGTATGGCTCTACTGGAATTTCTGCGGCTGGCTTAATGTGCTGAACTGTACCCTGCCTCCTATCGGCATTATTATCATTGTCAGCTATCTCATGGATAGGAAGTGTTATTCCGACACATCGAAAGTGATGAAGAATGTTGACTGGTTCGCAGTGCTTGGCGTGGTGTTTGGCGCGATAGCCGCTAACCTCATCTCTTGGGGAATACCCTCGATAACAGGCATGACAGTAGCCACCGCCATCTATCTTATTGGAAGATTGTTATCAAAATAATGATTCTCGCACTCTTATCGACAGCATTTTATGGCATATTGCTGCTGATTTACTTTTTTAGCATGAGTGAGGGTGTTGACAATTTTTTTTAAAAAATATTGTTGTTGTTGCGATAATATTAAAAAAATTGTACTTTTGCAAAGTCAAACATCAAAGGGGTGTCCAATTAAGGACTGAGATTATACCCTCAAAACCTGATTCGGGTAATGCCGACGTAGGGATTGAGCCAACAGTATTTTATTTTGTCCAAGGATGCTCTTAGTTGGTGAATTTTATTAACAACTAAAAAGCATTAAAAATGGGTTATCAAGCATTTGATCAGTATGCGTCAGAATATGATGCATGGTTTATTGAAAACAGTAATGTGTTAGAGACAGAGCTCAGGCTCGTGGCAAGCACTCTTCGTAAGGATGAGAAGATTCTTTCTATCGGATGTGGCAGCGGTCTTTTCGAGAAGCTTCTTTCTGACCAGTATGGTATTAACATCTCTCATGGCATAGAGCCAGCCGAGGGCATGGTTGAAATTGCTCGTAAACGCGGGTTGGACGTGGAGGTCAACACAGCGGAGGATGCCGACTATGGCGTTGAGATTTATGATGCTGTGTTGTTCAACGGCTGCCCTTGCTATATGCAGGACCTCGGCGCAGCTCTCGAAAAGGCAAAGAAGGCGCTGCGTCCCGGTGGAAGGGTGATAGTGATTGACGTTCCGAAGGAGAGCGCTTATGGATTACTTTATAACCTCGCTCTCGCAGTAGGTACATGGGACCACCCGCTTCTTGACGGCTGCAGGCCCAAAGACCCTTACCCGATAGAGCTCGTGAAACAGGCTGCTTGGCGTACCACTTCAGAAAAAGCCGAGATAATGAAGAACTGCGGATTCGTGAACCTTAAGTTCTCCCAAACGCTCACCCTCGACCCTCATTACTCTCACTTGGCCGTGGAAGACCCTGTCGATGGCTTCGATAAAGGCTCCTACGTGGCTATCGTCGGTTTTAAAGAATAATACATTATGATAGATAGGACAGCACTCGCACGTGATTTTAGGGCGATAAAGGAGAACGCCCCGTTGGTACATAATATCACTAACTATGTGGCGATGAACTTCACCGCCAACGCACTGCTCGCCGCCGGCGCATCTCCCGTCATGGCTCACGCAGTGGAAGAAGTCGCGGAGATGACATCTATCGCTTCCGCATTGGTTATCAATATTGGAACCCTCGACTCCCAATGGATTCAAGGCATGATGGCCGCCGGAAACGCTATGAGAAAACGCGGTGGATTCATAGTCCTCGACCCTGTTGGCGCCGGCGCTACATCTTTCAGAACTGATGTCGCTTGGCAACTCATTGACTCCTGCAAACCTGATGTCGTCAGAGGTAACGGCTCGGAAATAATGGCCTTGATGAATGCCGACATCAGAAGCAAAGGCGTCGATAGCAGCACCCTGTCTCACGATGCCCTCGATTCGGCAAAGGCACTTGCAAGACAGATTAATGCTGTCGTAACAATCAGTGGCGCAACGGATTACGTGACCGATGGTGAAAGGGTGGAGACGATTTCTAACGGCTCCCCGATGATGACCCTCGTGACAGCCATGGGCTGTACCGCCTCCTCAATGATTGGAGCGTTCGCAGCAGTAGATGACGACGCCTTCTCGGCCTCTCTTCACGCTATGGCTCTCATGGGCGTCGCCGGCGAAATGGCAGCAAAGAAGTCGGTAGGCCCCGGCTCACTCCTTTCAAATTTTGTTGACGAACTCTACAACATCTCCCCGGAGATACTCGCAAATAACGTAAGACAATGAACAGGTTCGACTTCGACCTCTCACTATATCTCGTCACCGACCGGCAGCTGTCGGCCGGACGAGATATACTGTGGATAGTAAATGAAGCGGTGAATGGCGGCTGTACTGTTGTACAACTGCGTGAGAAACATTGTTGTACACGTGAGTTCGTGGAACTCGCAAAAAAAATGAAGACGATGCTCTCTCATTTTAACGTCCCTCTTATCATTAACGATAGGGTGGATGTCGCACTCGCCGCTGATGCCGATGGCGTGCATCTCGGACAGTCGGATATGCCTGTTGATATCGCCCGCTCTATCCTTGGTGATGACAAGATTATCGGCCTCTCCGTCGAAAATTTGTCTGATATTCAAGCCGCTAACAGCCTCGACATCGACTATATCGCATTGTCGCCCGTCTTCGGCACTCCTACTAAGACTGACACTAACACTCCGTTCTTGTTAGATGGTGTGCGCAAGGCGATGGCGCAGACTTCTCTGCCCGTCGTCGGTATTGGCGGAATGAACCGTGCCACAGCCCATGATGCCATGCTGTGCGGTCTTGACGGTATCGCCGTGGTATCCGACATAGTGTCGTCACTATCTCCACGAGAATCTGCCGAATCACTTATCCGCATAGTAAGGGATAATAACGGCTCTTGGTGCCAGAACGCATGGAACGCCATCAACCCGATATTGAACCGTATCAAAAAGCACCCTTTCCTAATGGAAATGGCGGCAGGCACCCTCCCTCTGCATAAGTTTACAAGGTACTTGCAGCAGGACAGAATATATCTGTCTAATTATTCCGTTGAGTTCTTCAAACTTGCTGAAATGCTACCGGAAGGGGAGATGAAGGACTTGTTCGCACAATTTGCCCACGACGGCATGGAGGCGGAAGAGATGATGCAGAACCAGCTTGCGCAGAAATACGGTTGTCCCGACGCTCCTGCTTTGCAAGGCACAATTGATTATATGAACTTTACACGTAAGTTTATTGATTCAGAAGACCTTAGTTTGTCGATGGCTGCCATGCTCCCTTGTATGTGGGTGTATAATGAGGTGGGGAAATATATTATGAGCATTGAGGAAAATGGTCGGGAAAACCCTTATCATGAATGGATTTCTTGCTATTCTTCAGAGATGATGGATGAGGGAGTGAAAAACACCATCACCCTTGTTAATGAGATGGCAGCAAAAGAGTCACCGCAGCGCAGAGCCGCTATGCGAAATGCCTTCGTGACGGCAACGGAACTTGAATGGCGTTTCTGGGATCAGGTGTATTGATGTTAAATTATTGGTTATTATACTGTTAGATAAATTTTTTTCTTATGAGATACAAAAGAGTATTAACAATAGCGGGCAGTGACTCCGGTGGTGGCGCAGGTGTTCAGGCTGATATCAAGACTATCTCCGCTTGTGGTTGTTACGCCGCCTCCGCTATCACGGCGATAACAGTGCAAAACACATTGGGTGTCACCGCTGTCCACCCGGTGCCTGTTGATATTATTGAACAACAGATTGCCGCTGTCATTGAAGATATCGGTGTAGATGCTGTGAAGATTGGTATGCTGCATTCTTCAGAGGTTGTCAATGGCGTCCGAAACATGCTTGACCGCTTCCCCGTGACAAATGTGGTCCTCGACCCGGTCATGGTCTCAACCTCCGGCCATAGGCTTATTGAAGACTCCGCTATCGACGCGCTGACAAATGTGCTCATGCCAAAAGCGAGGGTCATCACCCCAAACATCCCTGAAGCGGAGATACTCCTTGGCGGACAGAAGCTTACGCGGCAAGACGAGCTCCCAGAAGCCGCCGTCATGCTCGCTGAGAAAACAGGCGCGTCAGTGCTGCTGAAAGCCGGTCACCTTACCGAAGAGAAACTTGTGGATATTTTCTATGATGTGGAAAACAAGAAGATGTACGAACAACCTTCTGTCCGCATCCATACCAAGAACACTCACGGAACCGGCTGCACCATGTCATCGGCTTTCGCCTCCATGCTTGCCAAAGGACTATCACTGCCGGAAGCAGCAGCTGCTGCCAAACAATATATCAATGACGCAATCGTCGCCGGCGCTGATTATCAGATAGGTAACGGCTTCGGACCGGTGAAACACTTCTTTAACCTTTGGAAAGATTAAAACTTAAAATCCAATTATTAACCCCATTACCCCAACAATTGCTCCTATTGCTGCGCTGATTCCTTTTGAAAGCAGAAATGCCTTCCGGGACTCAGCAAGCAATGGAAGCGCACCATGTCCGTCCTGCACTATCGAACTCGCTATCAAGATGCTGATCGGTATGTATCCTTGCGCAAACAACAGCACGAAAATCAAATGCGGCCCCGATTGCGGTATCATCCCTATCAGTATCGCCGCTATCAGTACTATGTATTGGTTCTTGTGTATTATCCCTTGAATATCAATGTAACTGTTGATGATGGTGAGAAGCAATATTATCCCAAAGGTCCAGAAAAACACCTTGGGCAGATGAACCTTTATGACATGCTCCCATAGATGCTCTTCCAAAAAATGCTCCTTCGCTACTATCACTATGATTAATATTATTGTGAACATAACTATCAGTGAATAGCGTATCCAATCGGCTTCGCCACCATGCTCGTGATGACTATGAACCGCCTCCTCCGCCTCCCTGTCGCAACAATCCTCATGATGCTCGTGTTCGCTGCAGATGTGCTGATGCTCAATGCTATACGTCTCAATAACAGATTCCTCACTCGCTCCTCCCATCAGCATGTTCAACTGGTGCTGCCCATCAATGGCACCACTCGCTATCAAACCTAAAATGGTGACACACATAGTGATAAGCAACGCCCTTACAAATGTGATGCTCCCTTTGCCTCTCCTCACTCTATGCTCGTGCTTGTGTCCGTGACAGTCGTCAACATCTTCGTGAAGAGGGAACGAGCTCTCATGAAGCCCGATGAACTTGTTCTTCATCGTCAGCTGAAGAATGACGCCCGTCACTATCGCTATGACAAAGAGTATGACACTTATTTTCAATGCGTTGGCGGGAAAGATGGAGAACATGAAGAATGACTCGTCCCCGGCGGTGGCTATCAACGCGGCCATGAGCGCGGGGAAGTTTACTACACGATGAACGTACAGAGAGACGATGGTGTATGTGCCTAAACAGCCGGGAATAATCCCCATCAGGGCTCCGATAAGTATCTGAATCCACGGCGACGCCTGCAGCTTTCTCGATAATATGCCTCCCGTCTTGGTGTTGATATATTCGATAATCATCATCATTCCAAGCACAAACGCAGTGATTATCAACGTCTGTTGCAAAATCATATATATGCTATGTAGCGTCATCTCTCTCTTTTTTTACCGACTGCAAAATTACATATTTTTATCCTTTGTTTTTGTCTCGTTCTTTTTATTATTTTTGCAAAAAAATAGTATGACAAAAGATAACTGCTTCTTTTTCGGAAAGATAACGAAAACGCATGGACTTAAGGGAGAGCTGACACTGAAAACTGATGTCTCTGACCCGAAGGATTTTAAAGATTTGAAATATCTGCTAATTGAAGAGAAAAATAATCTTATCCCGTATTTTATTGAGAAACAGACTATTAGTGGTGATAAGATGTTTATTGGGCTTCAAGACGTCAACACTGTTGAGAAGGCTTCGGCATTTATAGGTAGAAGCACCTTCCTCCCAAATGATTTCTTGCCGGAGCTTGATGAGGACGATTTCTACTTTAAAGAGATCATAGGGTTCACTATCGTTGACGAGGCTCTCGGAGAGATTGGCATTATTTCCGACGTTATCGAATATCCTACTCAGGCTGTTATTCAAGTCATTAAAGATGAAAAGGAGATTCTTATCCCTGTTCATGACGACATCATCACAAAGATTCTGAAGAAAGAGAGGACTATAGTTGTCAGGACTCCTGATGGTCTTGTTGACATGTATCTGAATATGTGATATGGATACGAGGCCGTTTTTCTTCAAAAAGTTCGGGCTTTTCCATCACCGCTCCACAATGAAAATCGGCACTGATGCCATCATGCTTTCGCGTTGGGTGGAGGTGAATGATGATGACACTGTGCTTGATATCGGGACGGGCTGCGGGCTGATACCTCTGATGCTTGCTCAAAAGGGCTTGCGGCATGCCGATGCCGTTGAGATTGACGCAGACTCCTTCGAAGAGGCCTCACAGAACTTCAGAAACTCCGTCTGGAACGAAAAACTCACCGCCTTCCACTGCGACATCAGGTCGTTCGCTGATTCCAACGTCGGGAGATACGACCTCGTGGTGTCCAATCCCCCGTTCTTTGTCGGTGACAACCGCCCCGTCAACCATAAAAAGGATTTGGCGCGGCATGCCGGCAACCTGAGCTTCTCCGAACTGCTTTCTGTCGCCAAGAAGGTCCTTAAGCCATCCGGCCGATTCGCCCTTGTGCTGCCGGAGGTCGAATCGAGAATGTTTCTGAAAGAGGCTGAAAATCAAGGCTTCTACCTTCAGAAAATAATGAAGATTGTCCCTATTGAAGGCAAACAGCCAAACAGAGTGAACATGCAACTTGTGCTTTATGACGTTGTGACATCATGCGAGACTTTCATTATCAGGCATGCCGACCATTCTTATACAAAAGATTTTAAACTCTTTTTAAAAGATTATTATTTGGATTGAAAAAAAATGTAAATTTGCACGAAATTTTTATGGTTAAACTGATAGTTACAGCATAAATACAATCTGTGGTTCTTGCTGTCGCTTTTTTGTTTCCAATGAGTTTTATCTTATTGATAATAATTGGGTTATGAATTGCGGCGTATTGATGTCCTCTCATCTCTCTTGTTTTTGAACGTCTGATGATAAGGGTGTAGGATTGTGTTTCATTAGTTTAGTATAAGATATTGATTGTGTATTATTTATGCTTTTAATTTAAGCTGCTGCTAATTTTTGTTTGTGCTATCTGATTGAGTTGATGAAAATAAAGTTAAAAATATGAGGAGAATTTTTTTATTTGGTGCTGCGGCACTGTCATTATTGTTGGTGTCGTGCTCGCCGTCCATTGAAGGCACGTGGATTCAGCCGGAGACGAGCTACACTCAGGAACAGGGCTTTGTCTTGTATAAAGGAGGAGTGGCTGAAGATATCAACATTGATTTTGTGCAGTTCAAGACATGGAGCAAAGAAGGCGACCTCCTTATCATCACGGGAGAAAACGCCGGCTATTCAAAAGGTGAGTTTGTAGATACTTTGAAGATAGAGAGTGTCACTGATGACGAACTCGTTTTGTCACAGGCAGGATATTCGTTTACATATAAGAGAAAAGAATAATTAAAATAAGTATGAGTAGATTAGTAGTTGTTGCTCTTGGTGGTAATGCACTGTTAAGAAGCAATCAGAAGGGAACGTATTCTGAACAGATTCAGAATGTTACGGAGACGTGCGAGGCTCTTATGAGCTTTGTGAATCAAGATTGTAAAATAATTATCGGACATGGCAATGGTCCACAGGTCGGTAACGTCATGCTGCAACATGAGGCTGGAGCAAAGGCTTTCAATGTTCAGGCTATGCCGATGGATTTCTGTGTTTCAGAGACACAGGGCTCAATAGGCTACCTTATAGAGACCGGCTTTAGAAAGGTGATGGCGCAGAACCATGTCAATAGAAATATCGTCACTCTTGTGACTCAGGTGGTGGTTGACAGCTGTGACCCAATGTTCCAGAATCCTACAAAGCCTGTTGGTCCTTATTATTCGAAGGAAGAGGCCGACAGTTATGCTGCTGCTACCGGATCGGTGTTCAAGGAAGACCCGAAGGGGAGGGGCTGGAGAAAGGTCGTCCCGTCACCTAAACCGGTGAAAATCGCTAATATTGATATTGTGAAACAGCTTGCCGATGCCGGAAATATCGTAGTCACTGTCGGTGGCGGCGGTATCCCTGTCATTGAAAATGACGGCTATTATACTGGCGTTGAGGCTGTTATAGATAAGGACCTCGCCTCCGCTTTGGCAGCAGTCAGTGTCAAGGCTGATGAGTTCTATATCCTCACTGATGTACCTCAGGCATATATCAATTTCCGTAAGGAGAATGAGACAGCCCTCGGCAGAATCACCGTTGAAGAGGCAAAGAAACATCTCTCCGACGGACAGTTCACTGAAGGCTCGATGGCTCCTAAGATGCGTGCCGCAATAAAGTTTGTTGAAGAAACAGGTCATGAGGCGGTCATTACCGATGCCTCAAGCCTCGGCAACCCTGAAGCTGGAACAAGAATAGTGAAATAACACGTCTCATCACGAGACATCTGATCGAATAAACGAGGGGTTCCATGCCCCTCGTCTTTATTTTACTAAAGGTTGTTATTCCTCGTTCATCTTTGAGCCTATACGTCTCTCGTTCTGTTGCCCGGGCTGTCCTCCGAAGTTTGTGTTTGGAGTGAACTGAGTGGGAACGTTGAAGTTGTTGTTAGGGCTGTATTGTCCGCTCTGGAAATTATTGCCTCCGCCGAAATTCTTTGTGTAGTCCTGTTCAAGGTCTTCAAAACGAGCATATTGTCCTACGAAGCGAAGCTCCACGTCACCAAGTTTACCGTTCCTGTGCTTTGCAATGCTGACAACGGCCTTTCCCTTTGTTGATGAGTGGTCTTCATCTTCGCTAAGTCCGTAATATTCAGGACGATAGATGAATAGAACCATATCGGCGTCTTGCTCTATAGCTCCCGACTCCCTAAGGTCGGATAGAATAGGTTTCTTTGAGCCGGGGCGTGTCTCAACGCTACGCGAGAGCTGTGAAAGCGCGAGCACGGGTATGTTCAACTCCTTAGCGAGGCTCTTGAGTGAGCGGCTGATGTTGCTTATCTCCTGCTCCCTGTTGCCGTTCTTCTCGGTCTTGGCGGTCATCAGCTGCAGATAGTCGATGAAAATCATCTGGATATCATGCTGCTGCTTCAGTCGGCGGCACTTGGCGCGCAGGTCGAAAACGGATAGCTGCGGGGTGTCGTCAATGAAAATCTTTGCATTGATGAGAGGTGTTACCTTGGTGTTAAGCTGCTGCCACTCATATTCTTCAAGACGTCCGGTCCTGAGCTTGTCGGCGGTGAGTGATGTCTCGGAAGAGATGAGACGGGTCACTAACTGCACTGACGACATTTCGAGAGAGAAGAACGCTATTGGCTTGTTGAAATCCACTGCTGCGTTGCGTGCCATGTTCAACGCAAAGGCTGTCTTACCCATACTTGGACGTGCCGCGAGAATGATGAGGTCTGACTTCTGCCACCCTTGCGTTATTCTGTCAAGCTCGGTGTAGCCCGAAGGGACACCTCTCAGCTGCGAGCCTGAGTTTTTCGCTTTCTCAATATCCTCAATAGCAAGCTTGACAAGGTCGGGCATCTGGTCATAGTTGCGCCTAAGGTTGTTCTCGCTAATCTGGAACAGCTTGTTCTCGGCATTGTCCAATAAGTCGAACACATCGGCACTGTCCTCGTAGGCGTCTTTGATTGTCTCAGATGATATCTGTATCAACTGCCGCTGTATGTATTTCTGGAGAATGATGCGCGAGTGGTACTCGATGTTGGCCGACGACACCACACGGTTTGTCAACTGCGATATGTAATATGCTCCACCTACAGCATCTAAGTCGTTGGTGCTTTTAAGATGGTTGGTCACCGTCAAGATGTCGATAGGCTCCGACTTCGTGAACAAGTCTTTTATTGCCGCGAAAATCAACTGGTGCGCCTCCTTGTAAAATACCTCCGGAGTAAGGATGTCGATAACGGCGTTAACAGCCTCTTTCTCTAACATTAATGCTCCTAACACCACCTCCTCCAAGTCAACAGCCTGAGGTGGGATACGCCCTTGACTGTTAAGCAAATCAATGGGAGTGTCTATACTTTTGGACTTGATGAATCCTGTTCGTTTTATACTTTCACTATTCATGTCGCAAAAGTATAAAGAATGATTGTTTGTTTATTATTTGTTGAAAACTTTTTTGCCTACTGTCGGAGGAAGTTGTATATCTCGCGTAACGCATTGTTTTCTAATGCTAAGTCGTCTCTTACAAGCTGCTTTTCCATCTCGTTGCCGCTTGTCGCATTAAGAAGTATCCTGCTGTGCTCGAAAAGGGTCTTCCCTTGGAAAAGGCTTTCGTAAACATTTTTTAACGACATGTCGGCCTTCGTCTTCTCGTGAAAGAAGTCGGATTGTTGAAGTATCTCCCGAAGGTTTACAAGTTTGTAGTTCAGTTCTTTGGCGTCCTCAATGCTTGACTTCTGAATATGAGCGTTGAGGTTCTGTGGCGAGAAATAGATTACGTTGTTCACGCCTTTGAGCTTGTCTGTCAATATCTTGAAGCATTCGTTCCTTTCAGAGATGTTGTCGATGCAGTCCCAATGGAAATATTTCTCTTCTGTTCCGTTCTTTATTAGAATGGAGAATCCTAAAATATATTCACAATATGGCTTGTCGCCGTCGAGAACCGGAATGGCGGGGCTGTGGAACAGAAGGCTGAGAAATGCGGTCTCCACGTTTTTGTCGGGTAAAAGGTCGTATAGCTGCTTGAAGTCGATGTAGAATGTGTGCTGGAGCATCGCCTCAATCTTGTTGGGAGATAGTCCTGCGGTCTTTAGCTCGCTGTCCTCCGGAATGTTTTTCCAACAATGGCCGTAAAACTCGCAATGATATGGGGTCTCGCACCTTGTTCCAACGCTTACTTCGGGTGAGTGCTCCAAGTTTAAGATGTCCTTGAAATGCTGTATCTTATTCCTGATAACATCGCTTTGTTGTTCCGCAAAGTCTTTAACTGATTTGAACACAAATAGTTGTGTCAGGTCGAGGTCTCCGTCTTTAACGTAATCAGCATTGATGTACATTATTTCGATGTCGGAGATAGGCACTCCGCAGCCTCTCAAGACATAGTATTGAAGGGCGGCGTCTTTCATATATGTTGAGCTTACTGACAAGGAGCTTTTCACTTCAATGGCTCTCCATTTGTCGCCGTCTCTTACTAATATGTCAAGCATTATCAGCGTGTCATCATATTGGAACACAGCCTCGTACATGACGTTTACCGCAGGATTGTTCAAGTTGGAGAGTGTCTCAGCTGCCTTCTTGCCGAACTGTGAAGGTGATGCCGGGCTCATGTTGATTCCGTCAGGGAAGCGTTTCTGGGCCAGAATCCCTACATCGGTGCCGCGTTTGAACTTGGCGCGTTTCTCCAAGCTCAATTTGTCGCGTAAAAACGGTCTTTTCTTATAGAGGTATAACGATTTCTCGCATTGCTCACCCTTAATATATGTTGATTTTGAAAGTATATGCATGTTATTGTTCATTAAATAGGATAATATTCTTTTTATATGAAACGGTCATTGTGATACCTCTGGCAAGCATGAAGGACAGGAATGCAATCCATAATCCGTGGTTGCCGTAAGAGGGGACGAGCAGCCACCATAACGGTAGGAATACTAATAACGAGGATATTATCATGGTGTTCCTTATGGCTTTTGAGGCGGTGGCGCCAATATAAATCCCGTCCCAGAGGAAGGCGGCGAAAGTGATGACAGGTATCGCGGCGAGATATGGGTAATATGGCTGAATCTGCCCAATAATATCCTGATTGTCAGAGATAATCTTTACAAATGTTGTCGGGAATAGCATATAGAGTGCCGAGAACGGAATGCTTATGAACGCGCCCCATTTGAAGAGCTGCCGCACCGTGAGCTTGAGGCTCTTGCCGTCGTTGGCTCCTTTGAACTTCCCCACAAGAGCTTCTCCCGCGTATGCGAACCCATCGGTGAAATATGAGAAAATATAAAAGAACTGTAACAGTATCATGTTGATACTCAAGATGTCATCGCCTAACTTCGCCGACTGGTTGGTGAAAAACGCAATGGAGAACACCAGCAATATGCTCCTTATCATGAGGTCGATGTTGACCTTGAAAAACACTTTCAGCTTGTCGAACTCGAACAAGGTGCTGGGGCTCGCCTTCACAAGATATTCCTTATATTTATAAAAGATGAAGAAGATGGCGACGGCTAACCCGCAGTATTGCGCAATGACGGTGCCTAAGGCTACTCCCACGACATCTTTGTTGAAGACCATGACAAAAATGGTGCTTAGCACTATGTTCATCACGTTGGTTGTGATGGCTATTGCCATGGGAATCTTGGTGTTCTGCATACCAACGAACCAGCCGTTGAAACAGTAGAGCAGCATGTTGGCTGGAGCAGCCCATATCCTGATGAAGAAATATGTGATGGCGAGCTGTTTTACATCGTCACTACCGTCAAGGAGGAGGTAGCTGACCCTCGCTATTGGGCTCTGGAGCGAAAGAATTAGCAATGACGCGAAAAGTGCCACCGTCAGCGAGCGGTACAAGGAATAGCTTATCTCCGAATGGTTCCCCTCTCCATACGACTGCGAGGTGAATCCTGTTGTCCCCGCACGCAAGAAGCTGAAGAAAGAGTAAAGGATGCTGAAAATAGTCCCGCCGAGAGCAATGGCCCCTATATAAATAGGCGAGGAAAGATGTCCCATCAATATCATATCGACGAGTCCAAGCAACGGCACGGTGATGTTGCTAATTATATTAGGTATGGCTAATTTCAGTATCGAACGATTCACGGTAAAAAATTTTTGCAAAAATAGTTATAATTGTGTAAACAATGTGATTTTATTGTATATTTGCACGATTAAATCGCCGCCGTTGGGGAATAATGTGGACGTGTTCCACAGTTTTCTACAGGTGATTTGATAATGAAAACGGAAGAAAAATATTTATATCGTTGATTTATAATGATTTGTTAAAAAATAGTTGTTTTGGTATCATTTTGGTATAAATAGGAAAACGTAAGCACAAACTAATTTTAAATATTATAGTACAATGAAAAAGACATTAACATTAGTATCAGTCGCATTAGTAGCGCTTATCATGAGCTCATGCGTTGAAAGTTCAGAGAAGTATCAAACATTATTGGCAGAAAAAGAAGCCATCGCTGCAGAAAAAGCAACAATGGAGAGCCAATACAATGCTGCATTCGGCATTATCAACGATGTGGAGAATAACCTTCAGGCTATTCGTGATGCTGAAAACATGCTCCTCGTAAAACAAGAAGGCTCACAAAGAGAACAAATCGTCTCAGAACTCATTCAGATAAAAGAGGCTATGGCTACAAACCGCGCCCGCCTCGACTCACTGGGTTCAGTTCTTGACAAGGCAAACAAAAACAACGGCTATCTCCGTGGACAAATCAAGAAATTACAGGATCAGTTGAAGGAGAAGGAAGCTATGATTGCTGACCTTCAGGCTCAAGTCGCTGAGAAAGACGGCCAAATCGCTGGCTTGAACAATCAGGTTGAGAACCTCAACGCCGACCTTAACAACGCTAACGCTGAAATCGAAAAGATTACTAACGAGAACAACGCCCGCATCAATGAGATGAACGCTGTCTATTACATCGGCGCTACAAAGAAAGAACTTAAGGAGAAAGGCATCCTCACAAGCAAGTATATCTTGAGAACCAACGTCCCTACACAGGAGTTCACAAAGGCTGACAAACGCGACCTTAACGAAATCGTTTTCAACGCAAAGAAAGTTAAACTCCTCTCAACACACGTCGAAGGTTCTTACACAATCGTAAGAAATGGTGAGACTGTAACACTGCAAATCACAAACCCAGAGGCATTCTGGAGTGTAACCAAATATTTGGTGGCAATAGCCAAATAATTTTCTGCTCGTTTTCAATATTTATGAGGTCCGTCATTGCCAGATGCCGGGCCTCAATTTTTTATCTTTTATTCTTTCTGTATCGTTGTATTAAAAAAATCTATATTTTTGCAGTACGAGCAGATATATTATTATGAACAGACGCATTTTGATTGTCGAAGATGATGTGGCATTCGGTACAATGCTGCAGAAATGGTTCCAAAAAAACGGCTGGAATCCTACGCTTGTATCAAAGATGGAACAGGCTGTTAATGAGCTGAATGTTTTGGTGTTTGACATGATTATCAGTGATTTACGACTCCCCGACGGAGACGGAATCCTTCTCCTCTCTTTCACAAAGGAAAAGAAAATCAAAGCCCCTTTCATCATCATGACAAGCTATGCTGATGTTCAAACCGCTGTTAATGCAATAAAACTCGGCGCATTTGATTATCTCGAAAAACCGATAAACCCCTCAATCCTCCAGCAAAAAATAGAGCTCGCTATGATTAACGATAACGCTCCTGCGCCGGAGAAAGTGAGAGATGTCGGTAAGTCGCAACGTAAGGTGGTGAAGGGCGACAGCCTCGTGATACAGAACGTATATAAATGTGTCTCCCTCGTCGCCCCTACAAAAATGTCGGTGCTTATCCTCGGAGAAAGCGGTACAGGAAAGGAGTATATCGCAAGGATGCTGCATGAGCAGAGCCCAAGGTCGGACAAGCCATTTATTGCTGTTGACTGTGGCAGCCTGTCAGCCGAACTCGCTCATTCTGAGCTGTTTGGACATATCAAAGGCTCGTTTACGTCCGCAATAGCTGATAAGAAAGGCGTCTTCGTCGTGGCTAATGGCGGCACAGTCTTCCTCGATGAGGTCGGCAACCTTTCGTATGAGGTCCAGAAACAACTGCTAAGGGCTTTGCAGGAACGTAAAGTAAGGCCTGTCGGCTCGTCACACGATATTGACGTTGATGTGCGAATAGTCGCCGCCACTAACGAGGACCTTGAGAACGCCATTATGGAAGGACGGTTCCGCCAAGACCTTTATCACCGTATTAATGAGTTCTCTATCAACATGCCGCCGCTTAGGGACAGGGTTGACGATATCGAGGAATTCTCCTATTTCTTCCTTAATGAGGCTAATGAGGAACTCGGTAAAAACGTGTGCGCCATCACTGATGATGCCATGAATAAACTTAAACATTATAGGTGGGACGGAAACCTCCGTGAGCTGAGAAACGTGATACGTCGCGCCACCTTGTTCGCAGAAAACGGCACCATTACTTCCGATAACCTGCCACTGTTGAAGAATACCAAGGAACAGACACCTGATAATGAGGAGTTTGCGCTTTATCCTAATAACGAGAAAGAAGGGATACTCGCGGCTCTGAAAAAAGCTCGCGGAAATAAGACCCTTGCCGCCCGACTTCTTAAGATTGATAGAAAAACCTTGTATAACAAGATGCACGCTCTCGGAATCGACATTTGACTCTTCAGCACCTAACACTATAGCTATGGAAAAAATTTTGGACAAGTTTCTGCGCTATGTCGCAGTTGAGACAACCTCTGACCCTGATTCTGAGACACAACCAAGCTCAATGAGGGAGTTGTCTCTGCTCCAGATGTTACATGATGAGCTTCAATCGATGGGAGTGGAATCCGCTCTTGATGAGTACGGCTATCTGATGGCATCTGTCCCATCAAATACTGAACGTGATGTGCCGGCGATAGGCTTTATCGCCCATGTGGACACCTCTCCCGACGCTCCGGCAAAAAATGTCAGACCACAGATAGTGGAGGACTATAGCGGTGGCGACATCATTCTAAACCCGGAGACGGAAATGCTCCTCAGCCCGTCTGATTTCCCGGAGATGCTGAACTATATGGGTGACACCATTATCACTACCGACGGCACCACTCTCCTTGGCGCTGATGACAAGGCCGGTGTCGCCGCAATAATGTGCGCTGTCCAATATCTTGTTGAACATCAGGAGTTCAAGCATGGTGAAATAAAGATAGGCTTTACCCCTGACGAGGAAATAGGGCGCGGCGTGTGTAAGTTCGATGTGGCGAAATTCGGTGCGAAATACGCCTACACCATCGATGGTGGCGCGGTGGGGGAGATAGAGTATGAGAACTTCAACGCGGCGGCAGCAAAAATCCATGTCCAAGGCCGCAATATCCATCCCGGATATGCCAAGAACAAGATGCTGAACTCAGTCCTCGTCGCTATGGAGCTGAATGCCATGCTCCCTGTTGAACAACGTCCGGAAAACACATCTGATTATGAGGGCTTTTTCCATCTCACTTCTATAGAAGGCGTGGTGGAGGAGACCACCTTGAACTATATTATTCGCGACCATGACAAGGGTAAGTTCGAGGAGAAGAAGAGGCTTCTTCACTCCGCGGTGGAGTATATTAATAGGAAATATGGTGATGTTGCCACGTTGGAGTTGAAGCATCAGTATAACAATATGCGTGAGGCAGTCGAACCGCATTTCTTTATTGTTGAGAAGGCGGTCAAGGCGATAGAGATGGCGGGAATAAAACCGAAGGTGCAGCCTATACGCGGGGGTACCGATGGCGCGAGCCTGAGCTATATGGGGCTGCCTTGTCCAAACATCTTCGCCGGCGGGCATAACTTCCATGGGAGATACGAGTACGTCCCGTTGCAAAGCATGGAGAAAGCTACAGAGGTGATTCTGAATATCATCAGCTTGTTTGAAAAAGAATAGAGTGCCGTAAGAACCAGAGGCACTTCAGTGGCCTTATCTCTTGTATTCAGGGTGCATCTCGAAGAACTTGTCCTCGAAAGACCTGACCCTGTTCAGTGATTTCCGTGTCCAGTCGAGACGAAGGAGCTCTAACTCGTCATCAGTGAGCCTCCATGAGATGTCGTCCCTCTTGTGAAGACGTTGCGTTAGGGTGTACATCAGCAATGCTGCCGAGACGCTGATGTTGAAACTCTCTGTAAACCCGTACATTGGAATCTGAACGTACATGTCGGCATGTTCGAGGGCGTAGTCGCTCAACCCGGTCTTCTCTGTTCCGAAGACTATGGCTATGGGCTCTTCAAGAGGAAGGGTGTCGGGAGTGTAGTCGTTGTTGTGCGGACATGTTGCGACAATCTTGTATCCCATGTCGTGAAGGTGGTCGAAAGCTTCCGGAGTGTTAAACTCCTCAACATTATACTTATGAAGGTCAAGCCACTTGGTGCTTCCAACAACAATGTCGGGGTTGATGTCATAAACCCATTTGTTCTCAATGATGTGGATGTCCTGTATGCCCGTAAGGTCGCAACTGCGAAGGACTGCGCTCGCATTATGTGACTGATAGATGTCTTCTAACACAATTGTGATGTGCCTCGTCCTGTATTGGAGAACCTGCTCGAACCTTTTTTTCCTATCTTCAGTGATGAACCCACTTAGAAATTCGTATAGTTTTTTTTCTTTCTCGTTCAAAATGAATAAGTTATTGTTGTTAATTATGATGTTGAAATTTTTAGCAAATATAATTCGTTTTTTTGTCAAATGATAAATAAAAAACTGTAAATTTGCACTTCGAAAAAATATTGATTATATGGCAAAACACAATGAACAGAAAAACGAAGAACGTCTTGAATCAATCGAGTCAACGTTAGGGAAAACAGAACTTTTTATTGAAGAACATCAGAAGCCTATTATCATTGCTGTCGTTGCGGTGGTTGTGGTTGTTCTTGCAATTTTCGGGTATAGGAAGTTTGTCATGGAGCCGCGCGAGGCAGAAGCTCAAGAATCTTTATTCCATGCAGAGAAGTTGTTCGAGAAAGATGACTATGCGACAGCTCTTAACGGCGACGGCAACTTTGCGGGTTTCCTTGATATTATTAATGATTACGGCAACACAAAAGCCGGCAATCTCGCAAAATATTATACTGGCATTTGCTATCTGAACATAGGTGAGTTTGATAACGCTGTCAAATACCTCTCATCATATAAGGGTAAGGACCAGCTTGTGAAACCTATGGCGGTAGGTGCGATGGGTGATGCATATATGGAGCTTGACAATGTGGCAGAGGCCGCAAAATGTTACGAGAAGGCCGCCAAAGAGTCGAAGAACTCTTTCACAAGCCCTATGTACCTCGTCAGAGCAGGCTTCGCATACGAGATGGTCGGTGACTATACAAAGGCCCTTGAGATGTATAAGATTATCAAGGCAGAATATCCAAACAGCAACGAGGGTTTCACTATCGAGAAGAACATAGCTTTCGTAGAGGCAAAACTTGCACAATAAGGTTTCAGAAAGCATAATGGCTTAGAAGAAAACATTTTAATGCCTGATTCACAAGAGTCAGGCATTTTTAATAATTTGTAGTTATGAGGATAATATATTTTGGAACACCAGAGATAGCGGCAAGCCAGCTCGAAGCTATTATCGCTGCCGGACATGAGGTGCTTGCCGTGGTCACTACTCCTGACCGCCCGGCAGGCAGGGGAAAACAGATGCGCTCGTCAGAAGTGAAGGAATGTGCCTTGCGCCACGGACTTAAAGTACTTCAGCCTGAGAGACTTAAAGACGAATCGTTCGTACTCCAACTGAAAGAACTTGACGCCGACCTTTTCGTCGTCGTAGCCTTTAGAATGCTTCCTGAAATTGTGTGGAGCATGCCCCCGAAAGGTACTATCAACCTCCACGCTTCCCTGCTGCCACAATATAGAGGCGCCGCACCAATAAATCACGCTATTATCAATGGCGAGAAGGAAACAGGTCTAACAACCTTCTTCCTTGATAAGGAAATAGATACCGGAGCAATAATTCTTCAGGAGAGAATACCAATAGGAGATGACATGAATGCCGGCGAACTCCATGATGCTCTTATGCTTCTCGGTAATAAACTTATTGTTGACACAATTAGAATAATAGAAGAAGGACGCGCCAATGCAGTGAAACAGTCTCTTGTTATTGAACAACAGAACATGGTGTTGAAACCGGCTCCGAAAATATTTAAGGAAGACTGCTATATCGATTGGAATAAGTCGGCAAAGGAGGTGTTCGACTTTGTGAGAGGCCTTTCCCCTTATCCGGCGGCTCACGCGAAACTTCAGAATCCGAACGGCGAAGTCATTGATGTGAAGATTTTTTCTACTGAAATAGTTGCAAAATGTAGCGGTTTTTTATGCGTCGGGTCTATTAATACAGACGGAAAAACGCATCTTTCAGTGAAAGTTAAGGACGGTTTTGTTAATATTCTTGATATTCAACAAGCTGGTAAAAAAATGATGCCAATCGTAGAATTCCTAAAAGGAGCAAGGATTTCAGAAGATTGGAGTTTTGTAATATAACACTATTTTCCTAAACAAATTGTGTTTTTATAAAAATATTTGAAATTTTTTTACAAAGTTCTGTTTATTTTTGTTATATTTGCGTGTTACAAAATTAAAATAACCTCTTAATACTTGCAATATGAATAAAGCAGAACTAATTGAACTAATGGCCGAGAAGACAGGTCTTACAAAAGTTGATTCAAAAAAAGCTCTTAATGCATTTATTGATGCGACATCTAACGCACTAAAAAATGGTGAGCGCGTATCTTTAATCGGTCTCGGCTCTTTTGCTCCAGAACAACGTCCGGCCCGTGTCTGTCGTAATCCTAAGACAGGGGAGAAGATTAACGTGGCACCAAAGGTGGTCGTGAAATTTAAAGCCGGTAAGGATTTGTTATAAAGTCTATTATTGCACTAATTAACTCGATTTGGAGATGCCTTGGAAGTGAAAAACGCTTTTAGGGCATTTTTTCTTACCTCCTCTTCCTGCCTCGTAATAATCCTTCTTCGTCTTGAATGATGACGCCGTTGTCAATCATTATTCGTACAACCTCAAATACTTTCTCCTCAAAATAACCTTTTGCGTGCTGCGGTGCCTCCGAAATATGAAAGCTGCCGTTATCTAAGTCGTTGTATATCAGATTGCTTATCTCTTTATAATCATTGTCGCCAAGCCCAATCCTGTTGTCGTTATTGCAGACATCGCATTTGCCGCATTTTTTCCTTGTCTTCTCTCCGAAATATCGTAACAGCTGTATGCTCCTGCAAGTGCTGTCGTCGTTCACAAAGTCAATGACGGCTTGAATCCTTTTCGCGGCATCTTCTTTTCTGTTCCTATAAACCTCGTCCGACAATGCGAAATGCCTGATATCCATTCTGTCAGTGTTGAAATGAATCTGCGGCTTGCTGCTTCTTTGTTTGAAAATCAAGAAGTTGAGAGACTCAAGCTTTTTTAATGTCTCTTGTATTGTCTCTACTTCAACACCTAAGTTGTGGCTTATTGCCTCCTCGTTGATTTTCACGAAGTTGGAGAGAATGCCGGGGTGGTTACGAAGAAGGAATGCTATGACCTGCTCATATTGCCTGTAGTTGGAGGTGAAATGGAAAATCTCGTCTTTTCCGGCTGTAATCATCAGTTCGGAAGGCGACAACATTGCTTCGGACATGGTGAAATAGCCTTCCGACGTCATAAGTCTGATGGCGTTAAAGGCTTCGAGTAGCGGTATCTGGTAATGCTGGGCGAAGTCTTTCAAGATGAAGTCGAAGCTTTGGTTCTCGCCTGCGCCTATAGGGACGTTCAGGAACTTGCCTATTGAGTCGTAGATGTATTTAATCCTATCGATGTCGGGATACGACTGGTCGAGGTTGTCTTTGAGTTTCCTTATGTCGGAGTCGGCGACGAGGAGGAAAGTCTGCGAGGGTTTGAGGTCTCTTCCGGCGCGTCCTGCCTCTTGGAAATACGCTTCAAGGCTGTCGGGTAAGTCCATGTGTACCACAAGTCTTACATCGGGTTTATCTATCCCCATGCCGAAAGCGTTGGTCGCCACGATAACCTTTGTCTTCCCTTCCATCCATAGTCTTTGTCTCTCGTCGCGTGTCTTAGCGTCGATTCCAGCATGGTAAAATGTTGCGCTTATGCCTGATGCTTGCAGCCATTCAGCAATGGTCTTGGTGCGGCTGCGGCTTCTGACATAAACGATGCCGCTTCCCGAACTCATCTTTTGGAAAAGACGCAGCAGCATCCCGTTCTTGTCCTGAATCTTCATGACGTTGTAGGTGACGTTTTTCCGCTCGAAACTGCTTTGGAAGACGTTCCTCATCTTGAATCCGAGCCGGTACTGGATGTCATCTACAACAACAGGTGTCGCCGTGGCTGTCAACGCTATTAGGGGTGTTTTCGGTATGTACTTCCTGATGTCGGCTATTTTTAAATAAGGAGGGCGGAAGTCGTAGCCCCATTGTGATATGCAGTGTGACTCGTCGATGGCGAGGAGGCAGACGCGCATCTTCTTGACAGCCTCGATGAAGGCGCGGGTGATAAGACGCTCAGGCGAGACGTAAAGGAACTTCAATGAGCCGAAGACAGCCTCGTTGTAGGCAAGCTCTATCAGGCTGTTGTTCATTCCTGAATAAATGGCGCGTGCTGGGATGTTGAGGTCCTTAAGGTGCTGCACTTGGTCCTTCATCAACGAAATAAGAGGTGTGACGACAATACATACACCGTCCATGGCCATCGCCGGCACTTGGAAACAGATGGACTTGCCGCCTCCTGTGGGAAGCAGCGCAAGGGTGTCCCTGCCGGAGATAACAGAATCTACAATGTCTTCCTGATGAGGCCTGAATGAAGAATAACCCCAATATCTCTTTAGTACATTTCGTGTTAGCTCACTCATTTGTGCGTTTTTGCAAAGATATACTTTTATTCTGAATCATGACACCATTAGCGTATTTTTACAAGAAAAATGAACGTTGTTTCTGTTTTTTTTATAATTTTGTAGCCGATTTTTTCAAAACCTGCATGGATTGGGTTTTGAGATAAGATATCTCGTTGTAAAACAACTAAATTTAAATAAATGCAAAGTATTCGTAATGTAGCTATTATCGCTCACGTTGACCACGGAAAGACCACATTGGTTGATCGTATCCTTTATCAGTCAAAACTATTCAGAGATGATAAGGATAATGGAGGAGATTTGATTCTGGATAACAACGACCTTGAGCGAGAACGAGGTATTACCATTCTTTCAAAAAACGTCTCTGTACGTTATAAAGATGTCAAGATAAATATCATAGATACTCCTGGCCACAGTGATTTTGGTGGCGAGGTGGAACGCGTGCTCAACATGGCTGACGGCGTACTTCTTCTCGTTGACGCATTCGAGGGGCCTATGCCTCAGACTCGTTTTGTTCTTGAGAAGGCAATACAGCTTGGATTGAAACCTATAGTTGTAGTCAACAAGGTTGATAAGCCTAACTGCACCCCTGAGGAGACACAGGAGGCGGTGTTCGACCTTATGTATAACCTTGGTGCCACCGATGACCAGCTTGATTTCCCTACCGTATTCGGCTCCTCGAAACAGGGCTGGATGTCTGACCATTGGACTCATGTCACCTCAGATGTGTCTTATCTCCTCGATGTCATCATCAAAACTATACCGGAGGCAAAGTATGAGGAAGGCACACCACAAATGCTCATCACCTCTTTGGATTATAGCTCATACGTGGGCCGTATCGCGGTGGGCCGCCTGAAAAGGGGTGTGCTGCAAGCCGGAATGAACGTGTCGCTCATGAAACGTGACGGCACAGTGCAGAAGAACCAAATAAAAGAGCTTTACACCTTCGAGGGCCTTGGAAAAGAAAGGACGAAGAAACCTGTCATGGCAGGCGACATTATCGCTATCATGGGCCTTGAGGATTTCGAGATTGGCGACACAGTGGCCGACTTCGAGAACCCGGAAGCCCTGCCTCCAATCCATGTTGACGAGCCTACCATGAGTATGCTGTTCACAATCAATAACTCCCCTTTCTTCGGCAAAGAAGGAAAGTTCGTCACTTCACGCCACCTGCGCGAACGTCTTTATAAAGAGACAGAAAAGAACCTCGCCCTGAAAGTAGAGGATACTGAATCGCCAGACTCACTCATGGTTTACGGACGCGGCATCCTTCACCTCAGCATCCTTGTGGAAACAATGCGCCGTGAGGGTTATGAGTTCCAAATAGGGCAGCCCAAGGTACTCCTTAAAGTTATCGACGGAAAGAAATGCGAGCCAGTGGAGGTCCTTAATGTACAAGTGCCTGAAAATTTCGCCGGCCGCGTCATTGAACTCGCCTCACAACATAAAGGGGAAATGACAAATATGACTCCAAAAGGTGATAGGATGAACCTCGATTTCGATATCCCTGCTCGAGGCCTTATAGGGTTGAGAAGCGCAATGCTCACTGCTACCGAGGGCGAAGCCGTTATGTCGCACCGTTTTAAGGATTATGAGCCATGGAAAGGTGAGATGGAAACCCGCGACGTGGGCGCACTTATCGCTATGGAAACCGGTCAGGCCGTGCCATACGCCTTGTGGAAACTCCAAGACCGTGGCAAGTTCTTCGTCAGCCCTAACGAAGATGTCTATATGGGTGAGGTGATAGGTGAGAATACCCGCTCAAACGATATCGTCCTTAATGTTAATAAAACTAAACATCTTACCAACGTGCGCGCCTCTGGCTCTGACGATAAGATAGTGCTTATACCTCCGGTAAAGATGTCACTCGAAGAGTATATGGAGTATATCCGTGATGACGAATATCTCGAAGTGACTCCAAAGAGCTTGCGTTTGAGAAAGATTATCCTCGATGAAATTGAACGCAAGAGGAGCAGTAGAAAGAGCGAAGATATCATCTGATACCGTATCTCTCTGATAATAAAGATAATAAGGCGTCGGCTTCGTTAATGAAACCGATGCCTTTCTCTTTCCACTCTCGCATAACACCCCGGTTTGCTCCCCTGTAACTATCAACTTCTGACAAATATTCGGCATAACCTTGCTCTAACTGTATGAACATCGGACGCATCTTGTGGCATATTGCCTGCGCCTTGCCGAAATCGTCCTCGTCAATGGACTCATTTAATATCACAAGGTTCTTAATAGTGCTTTCTACAAATGCCTCAAGTACTTCTTTTATCGCTTGCTCGTCATTGTCGAAAAGACTGCATAAGGTAGGGAAGTCGTCAGTATATTTGCACCTGTCGTCGCTGCCTTGTATGGTGTTAATACCCAATAGCTTGGCAAGGTCTTTTATTAGAAACGGCTTTTTCAAATAACCATAATATCCTTCCGATTTTGCCTCCCTCTCACTATATTCGTCTCTCGCCGTCATAATGACAACCTTCTTGTTCGGTGAGAGCTTGTTAATTGTTCTTAACACTTCAGACCCGCTGAACACGCCCATCTCCCTGTCGGTGATGATGTAGTCGTATTTTTCTATTTCAGATAGGATAATCTCAAACTCAGACGCGGTGTGGCAGACATCTGCCTCATGGCCTAACTTGTCAATCATTGAACTGATGACGGCAAGCAGACTGTTGTCATCATCAATAATTAGAATGTGTAACTTCTTGTTAATAAATGTGTTATGCTCTTGTTCCTTTTTCTCTTCCACAGGCTCTACTTGTGTTACCGGTATCTCAATCTCGAAATGGCTTCCCTTGCCAACTTCCGATTTTAATGTTAGCCTGCCTCCAAGCAGCTCGATAAGCCCTTTCACCACATAAAGCCCGAACCCGTTGCCTTCTGCCGCACTTTTGTTTTCCTCTATCCTGCTGAATGGAGTGAAAATCTCCTCTACCTTGTTCTCCGGAATGCCGATGCCTTGGTCAATAATGCTGAAAATCAGCCTGTTGTTTCTGTAATAAACTCCGAAATGAATGTCGCCCTCTATTGTGTATTTTATGGCGTTGGATAAGATGTTGCTTACAATCTGCTTGATTTTCAATGAGTCGGAGCTGATGTGGAAATCATTGGAAATGTGTTTGTGGTAAACAAGGTTGAGGCGTTTGTTCTCCGCAATAGGTTTGAAGATAGCCTCTATTTTATCGCATAACAAAGAGACGTTGAAGTCGGAACGGACAACATATTGTCGGCCTTGCTCAAGGCTTGAAAATTCGAGTAAGTTAGATAATAGTGACAAGATGTGCTCTGAGGAATACTTCATTGATTTGAGGTGCTCGTCATCGCTGTTCGGGTTGTCAATCTGCATCAGCTCGATATTTCCTATTATTGATGCGAGAGGTGCCTTGATGTCGTGCGAGACAGAAAGCAGCAGTTTATGACGGCTGTTCATTATTTCTTCGGTCTGCCTCTTTGCGTCCTCAGTCTCTTTCCTTGCCTTGCTGACCTTCTTCATATCTCTGAAAATCAAGAAGATAAAGATGAAGATGCAGGCTAAGGCGATGGCGCAGGTGTAAATAGAGTAGTTGATGTTCCTTTTGATAATTGACTCGCTGAGAAGTATCTCGTCCATCACTGACGCCAGCGTCTGCCGATGGAAGAGCAACAGCAGCTGCGACAACTCCTCGCTTATCTTCTGGTCTGCCTTGATGAAGTCATGGTATTGTCTTTCAATCTTATTAAGTCGTTCGAGATATAGCTTGCGGCCTTTTTCAGAAGATATTTGGATGTCTTTCATCAAATCCTCTTTGTTGTCGGGCGTCTCCTCTATTATTGTGTCGAAGGTGGTTGTCGTAACAATAATAACGCTGTCGTTAGGAGCATCGGAGGAGAAAAGGCGTTGGAAAAACGACTTCTTTTCTGCCTTTCTGACGATGGTGTCTTGCTTTGAGATGGGTATTATCTTGATTTTCTTTTCAGGAGCCTTATAGTTTGAAAGAAGCTTGTTAATCTCATCGTAAGGGTTGAAGAAGTCGTAATGGTGCGATATCTGTTTGATAATGTGTTCCTTACGTTGCATCAAAGAAAGAATGTCGTTGACGGTGTTAAGGTTGGACTCGTCTTTGTTTGAATAATAGGTCAGAGAGTCGTTGTTATTTGAAATGACAGACAGCGTCTGCTCGAAATGGACGAGCTGCGCGGGGTCGCCGGTGAAAGTGTATGTCTGGGCATAGGATTGTGCCTCGTTGACATGCTGGATAAGCTCGTTGGTGATAGAGAGGACTTTCTCGTTTCGGGCGATGTTGTTCCTCTGATTCTGAATGGTTTTTCTTAGGTTTGAGAAATAAATCAGCACTCCAGCGCAAAGAATGATGGCAACAAAATATATTATCGCCGCCTCGAACCGTATGCGCCGCTCATATTGTCTTTTTCTAATAACTCTTTTTCTCATTTGTGCAAAAATATAAAAATTCGTCGATACTAATGAAGTTCTGATAAAATAAACTATATTTGCGCATTATTTTGTTAGAAAAATTTTTTATGAAAAAGTATTTGATTTTTGCACTTATTGTGATGCTTTTTGTTGGCTGTTCAAAGAAAAGGAATATTACACTGTTGAATAGCAGCGATTTTGAAACTGTAATTGATGGAAAGGGAGTCTCGCTCTATACATTGAAGTCGGGATTTCTGACGATGCAGGTGACAAACTATGGCGGCCGGGTGGTGTCGTTATGGGTGCCTGACAACAGTGGGAGTTACGATGATGTGGTTCTTGGATATGAGAATATCAATCGTTATGTCAATAATGAGGGTGAGCGGTTTTTAGGAGCAGCTGTTGGTCGTTGCGCAAACCGTATCGGAGGAGGCTCTTTCTCAATAGACGGAAAGATGTTTGAGACGTTTAAGAACGATAACGGGAACACCTTGCACGGTGGAGAGTTCGGTATCGACAGGATTGTTTGGGACGTTGACTCTGTCACGGAAAACGCTATCTTCTTCAACACTGTCCTTGCTGATGGAAAGGACGGGTTCCCGGGTAACTTGGATATCCGCATGAGCTATGTGCTTACCCCGGAGAATGAGTTCCGTGTGGAATATTTTGCCACTACCGACGCGCCTACTTTGTGTAACCTGTCGCACCATTCGTTCTTTAACTTGAAAGGGGAGGGGAACGGTGATGTTCTCGACCATGAACTTACTATTAACTCACAATTCATCACTGTGATAAATGACAGGCTTGTTCCAAACGGGAACTTTGTTGCGGTGAAAGGCAGCCCGATGGACTTCTCGGAGGGAAAGACTATAGGACGCGACATAGAGAAATACCATCCTCAGATGGAAAATGCTAAAGGATATGATTTTAACTATGTGATTAACAAGCCAATAAGGTCGATGGGTATTGCTGCAACGGTGATTGAGCCAAACTCGGGAAGAAAGATGATTGTTTCGACTGACCAGCCGGGAA
>SAMEA3663297__coassemble_304_pt1 | contig 29941 bp, 22 predicted proteins | sample SAMEA3663297__metabat2_high_PE_006 | metagenome-assembled genome bin SAMEA3663297 (sample SAMEA3663297) | pig gut metagenome | biome: pig gut; feature: pig-associated habitat; material: faeces | place: China | collected 2013 | reverse complement strand
CCCAACTCCTTACATTCAAGGGGTTGCGATAGGTGAGTTATGATTTAGCGGACAGGAATATTTTTAACGAAGAAAATGCTCTTTAACATAAGATACTTTAGAATTTCTTTTGCTTCTGACTCGTCTTTTGAAGAAGATATGGTTGACCCGACTTTGTCTCTCATATAGCAATGGTTTTGCAACTTATTTTTGAAATGTTTTTCTATCATTGTGAATAAATATCTATTGTATTGACAATCAATAGATTGCATTGTGAAGATATTTTTGAGCCTTTTCCTACATTAGGTGTCTTTGTTTTTCTTAACTTTGCAAGCGCAAAAAAGATGTCGCGACATCATTCCAGATTATGCCTGTCACTGATGATATTCCTTCTGAAGATGATATAAATAATTGGTAATCAATTTGTTAAGATAAGTGGCATCTGAATATTAATTTCTTTAGAATAAAAAAATCTTCTTAATATGAAGTCTTTACTTGGAATGACATACGCTGAGCTTCAGGAGTTGGTTTTGGAACATAACCTTCCTAAGTTCACGGCAAAACAGCTTGTTGACTGGATTTATCGCAAACGTGTCACCACTTTTGATGAGATGACGAACTTGTCGAAGGGCACGAGGCAGCTGCTCTCTGAGAATTATGAGGTGGGTTACCGTGACTTTGTTAATGTGCAGGAGTCGAGAGACGGTACGAAGAAATATCTGTTTCCGGCAGGCAGAGGCTTTGTCGAGGCGGCGTATATCCCTGAGAGAGAACGCGCTACGTTGTGTGTGTCGTGTCAGGTGGGCTGCAAGATGAACTGCCTCTTCTGTCAGACGGGCAAACAGGGTTTCGAGGGGAATCTCTCTGCTGGCGACATCCTTAACCAGATACTGCATCTGCCTGAGTTTGAGAACCTTACCAATTTTGTATTTATGGGAATGGGCGAGCCGATGGATAATTACGACGCCATAATGAAGGCTCTTGATGTGATGACTTCCGAATGGGGACTAGCCATGAGTCCTACACGTTTCACTGTCTCTACATCTGGCCTTATCCCTAACATGAAACGTTTCATCAATGAGTCGAGATGTAACCTCGCCGTAAGCCTGCACAGCCCGTTTCATGATGAGAGAGCTAAGATTATGCCGATAGAGAAGACCTATCCGATACGGGAAGTCATCCATGCGATAAGGCAACACGACTGGAGCGGACAGCGTAGGGTGTCGTTCGAGTATATTGTTTTTAAAGGACTTAACGACACATCGGAACATATCAAAGAGCTTGCCCGACAGCTTGGGAGCCTCCGTTGCCGCGTCAACCTTATTCGTTTCCACTCCATTCCTGACGTACCGCTGGCAAGCCCTTCGTTAGATGATATGGTCAGCTTCCGCGACAGACTGAACGCCAAAGGCATCATAGCCACTATTCGCGCCTCCCGCGGACAAGACATCGACGCTGCCTGCGGACTGCTCTCAACGAAGGAGAAAAATAGCTGATAGTTGCGAATGTCTCACAATTAAGTCTATACCCTGATTGAATCGTTGCTTGAAGCCTTCTATCATCGTATCAAGGTGAGACTATCGTGTCGGCTACCGTTGAACAGAGAGTATAGAAAAGGACAGCCTCCTTCTGGCACAAGCAGGCCGGGTACTGCGGCTCAGCCGTCATGCCATCTTTTGACAAGCCCACCTTGCTCAATGTGTTCCCCATGTCTCAAAGCAAAGCTCGTAACATCTTAAAACATCATACCAATCTTGCCACCTAACAGTTTCCGGGTATGCTCTGCACAGGTCTGCTGTGCAAATTCCTTGTGGGTGTTGTGTGACTTGTCCATGTAGCGGTAGATATGGTTGAGATAAAAATCCTCGACGTGATATTACTTGAGATAATCGACAGTGTCAGGTTTGCTATTGGGTTGAGATACTTTTGCGATTACCAAATGACGCAGAGCCTCCTCGGCAATCCGGTTGACACCGATGCTGTCATTGACTTGTTTGGGCAGAAGTTGAATGTCTTTGACCAACAACACGCTGTCGATGTTTCCAATACAACGTTCTGTCTCCTCTACTTCCTCTCCTTTGCGGTCATCGAATTCAAGTTCTTGTTGTCAGTCATGGGTGCGTAACAGCAACTGAGCTTCACGTACATGTTATCGACTTCATGTTTCTACTTTGCCACTATTAGCTTCTTCACTTCGGTGAACTTCTCATGTGCTTTGCTCTGCGCAACGACACGAATCGTAATCGAGCTATTGGTTTTCTTGCTATCAAGAATCTTCAATGGTGCGAAAAACATGGCTTGTGTCGCCCCAATTTACCCAAATAGCTCTTCTAACATATTGATTATCATTGATGGTTTTTATATGGCGCAAAATAGTGATGAAGTCAGGGCAGGCTTTCTTTAAGAGGTACTTCTGTTTCGTCAACGTTAGATTAAAGAAAAAAGCACCTATAAACGTTGCTGCTGTGCCTTTTGCAGTCGTTGGGTTATGTCCTCCCATGCCGCGCCTTCTGTCTTGCGGTAGAGGCGCTGGTTGGTTGTAGGGGAGTTGAGAGGACCGAGGTGGCGGAGATACGGTCCGAGTTTGTAGTAGTCGAGGTTGGATTTGTCGATGTGAGGGGAGAGCTGTGTGCGTCCGCTATACCATGCCGTCTTAATGGCAGGGTAGGTCCGATGGATATAGGCGGAGAGCATGTCTATCGTTTTCGGCTCGGCATCGCCTCCCATGAATGCTATGCATGTGATGTCGCTGCCGTATTCCCTCATGAAGCTGTCGATGGTGTCTGTCGTGAGCTCGCTGCCCGTGTCCGCCCAAAGATATGAGCTGTGGCAACCGGGGCAGCGGCAAGGACAGTTGGATATGTTGATGGCGAGAGTGACTTCGTCAGGTATCTCTTGAAAAACTATTGAGGAGTTGACGTATTTCATGCTTCGGATTATGTCCTGTAAACAATCTTTCAAAGTTTCCTTTCTTTACAGTTTTCCCTGTGCGTAGTGGCGTCTTGAAGCCTCTTCCTGACGTGGCTTAGAGAAGTTGCTCACGCGCTTGAGGTAGCCGATGATGCGTGTCATGTAGTCGATGTTCTTAGAGTGGCAGTGTGGGCACTCTTTGAGGTATCGTTTGTCGATGTGGCCGCAGTCGTTGCAGACGGTGTTGGGGATGTTGAATGTGAAGTAGTTACATCCTTCTTTGGCAGCCACACGGAGAAGCTGTGCGTACTGTTGCTTGCTCAGGTGCTCTTCGAGGTTCATGTGGAGGGCAGAGCCGCCGGTGAGGTGCTCGATGTATGGTGCGCCATGCAGCTTGAACTTGTCGATGACGGTGAGCGAGTCGTCTTCCACGATGTAGAAGTAAGAGTTGTAGCAGTCGCGTGGCACGAAGTATCCGTCTTCTCGGTCCCATTTGGCGTGCTTCACTCCCACATTTTCCGCAGGAATCATCTCGCAGTTGAACATGACTTCCTTTGTGCGGTACTTCTTGTTGTATTTTTCTATGAGGCCGAGTATGCCCTGCACGAAGTTCTTGTAGTCGTCGTTTGGAGTAATCTTGAGTCCCATGAACTCAGCCGCTTCCACTAAGCCATTGATGCCTATGGTGAGATACTGGCGGGATATATTGATGTAGCCGGCGTCGAAGAGCGGGAGCATGCCGTGTGACTGAAGTTCTTTGAGGTTTTCGTTGTATGCGAGCTGCACCTTATGGCAGAGGTCGATAATTTGCTCAAGATACTCAAGGTAATCCATGTTGTTGTTGACGGCATATTGGATGCATCGGTTGAGGTTGATGGTCAGCACGCTCTTCGAACCTGTTGAAACACCTCCGGCTCCGAGTGTATAGCTGAAGCCGTTGTCTGTTATCTCGTTACGCAGGCGGCAGCATGATGAGAGGGAGTCGGCGTTGTCGCTCATGTATGTGAAGAAGGAGTGGCCTTCTGAGTACATCTCTGCTGTGAAGTCGCCCCATTCCTCGTCCATAGGCTCTCCTTCGGGTGTGGTGAGCAGAGCCATGGTCTCTACGGGGAAGGTGAGCATGGTGCGAGTGCGCTCTTTGTTGAACCATTTCATGAAGCGTTTCTGAAGCCATGAGAGACCTTCCCAGTCGGGCTTGGAGCCGTCGGGGAAGTAGAAGTCGCCGAAGATGCTCTCGAAGTAGTAGCGGTCGTAGTAGGCTATGTTCCAGAAGACGGACTGGTAGTTGCGCGCGCCTGTTGGCTGGTTGAGCGAATATACTATCTGCTCAAAGTAGTCGGTGATAATCTTGTCAAGCGTGCGCTTCTTCAGGCTGAGGTCGGCTTGTTCGTCTGCGTGCTTCCAATATTCTTTGCCATACTCCAGACCTATGAAGTAGTTCATGTACATGAGGAACTCTGGTGTGGCGCAGGCTCCTGAGAGCATGCTTGAGACCATGAATACCATGTTGATGAAGCCGCCGCAGAAGCTCTTGAGGTTGGTGGGAGCTGTGGAGTTGCCGCCTATGGCTTTGGTGCCGCCTATGAGCCATGGGTACATGGTGATGCTGGCGCAGTAGTTGGCGAGGCTCGTCTCATCGTTCTTATAGATGAAGTGGTGTGTGAGTTTCTCAACGTATTCGTTGGCCAATTCCTTTCCGTACATGCGCTTGATGCGTTCGGTGAGCAGACGGCGGTTGAGACGTATGAAGTTTGACTTCGGCAGCTCGCCTATGAGAGTGGCTATGTTCTTGTGCTCCACGTTGGCGTTGGAATCGTATTTTGAACCAGTGGCTGCATTGACCGACTCACAGTATTCAGCGAGGAACTGCATCTTTGATAGTGTCTCGCGGTCCTCGGTGTGTGCTTGGCGGTAGAGCATGAATGACTTGGCTACAGAATAATGCCCCTCTTTCATGAGTGCCACTTCTACTTGGTTTTGAATCTCTTCTACTGTTATGTCATCATGCAGATCCAACTGACAAATTATCATAGAGATTGTGCTGAGGTCAATTGGCTCGTTTACACTTTCAAATGCTTTTGCTATGGCATTCATTATCTTGTCCAATGAGAAAACAGCCTTGGAACCATCTCTTTTTGTTATGGTAAAATTCTTCATCTCCATTTATTCGGATTGTAATTGAGTGAGTTATTATTGTTGTGTTATCTCTTTCGGAAGTATCTGTTTTGAGAGATATTTTTATCTTGTATCGCAAGAAAACTCATTCCAAAATGATAGATATTCGAATGCAAAATTATAAAAATAGTTGACCAATCTAACAAAGAAAAACTCTTTTTCCCCAAAAATATAAACCTTCTTTTCAAATATTCTAATTTGAAAAATGCATTTGATTAAGTTCTAATATGTTATGAAATCCAAACGGGCAAAACCTTGCAGATGTAGCGGGTGGGATTCTCCGTTCCAACGTGCTCTTGGGATAGCATCCCGCCTAAATGGTTCTACAAATACAAAAACAGTCTTACTATCACCTTTGGCAGATGTCAAGTTTTTCTCTTTGCTGTGGGGTTAGAACATTAGATTCTACGTTGTCCATTTTTGCCTGTTTCACTTCTTCTTTTTTGCTCTCCGGTAAGAGCAAGCTGTAATAGCGGTGAGATTTCATTTTTGAGGTTCGGTGTTGTTTTTAGGCATCACTGGCATTTGTAGGGTTATTATTCTTGTGTATTTTATTTGATTATCAAGTATTTAGATGTTAGTTGTATCGTTTGGCGGTTAGCAATGGATTATTGCACTCAAAGAGGACATTAACGAGTTGGTGAATAACATCGTGTGGCTTGACGTGAGTTAGTCTTTCTCCTTTAATTCGTTTTTCAATTCCTCTATCTGTCTCTCAAGGTTCTTGATATGTTCAAGCACTTCGTCGTTGTTGTCTTCCGCCATCGTATCGACGAAAAGAGAGTTAATGATGCTAACGCCAATAATTCCGCCGAAGAACAAAATGACAGAGAAGTAAAGCCTTACCAACATCTTCAGAATGTTAGAGTTGCCGTCATCGACAATAGAGTCAGGGATTTCGTACCAGCCTTCAACGGTGAAGATTCGGAAGGTGGAGTATATCGAGTCGATGGGGTTGCTGAAATATTCTGGTGAGATGTTTTTGAACAGCACGCATGTCACAATAGAAATGATGAAGATGATGATAAGGAAGGCGATAATGATAAAGTAAGTCATCTTTATCGAGCGTTTCAGTCCGGACAGTATTTTGCCGAGGTCGGGGATGAATTTCAGTATTCTGATGAGTTTCAGTGTGCGTAAGGCTCGCAGCACTGTGATATATCCTAAGGCTTCGGAATACGGGTCGAAGGTGAGGAATTGTATGAGGGAGGCGAGCGAGATGACGGTAATGACGAAATCGATTTTGTTCCAGCCGCTTCTCCAATAGTTTCTCCACTGCATCTCTTTGATTTTTATACACATCTCAAAGACGAAAAGAATGGTGAACATGTTGTCGCACAAGTATAATAGGGAGCCTTCGTAATCGAAACATTGGAGGAATATCACGAAGCAGTTGAGCAGCACCAATATCAGAATAAAGTTATCGTTAAGGAAAAGATTTTTCAATAAGAGTCCGATTTTCTTCATTTTATGAATATTAAGGGTGCAAAAGTATAAAAAAAATGTCACAAGATTGAAAAATCGTTATTTTTGCAAAAGATAAAAACGAAATATTTTGCAGACATTAAAGACACAAATAGATGTTAATGGCGTGGAGTTCAGGGAGAACAAGGCGTCGTTCATGAGGGTGATGGAGCAGTACAAGGCTGCTATGGATTCGAGCATGCGTGGTGGAGGAGAGGCTGCTGTTGCGAAGCATAAGGGCAGGGGTAAGTTGCTTGCCCGGGAGCGCATCGACCTACTTGTTGACAAGAACACGCCGTTTTTAGAGCTTTCGCCTATGGCGGCTTATGGCACATACAATGACAATTTCCCGTCGGCGGGTATAGTCACGGGCATTGGTGTCGTGGAGGGTCGGGAGACGATAATAGTGGCTAACGATGCCACTGTTAAGGGCGGCACTTACATGCAGTACACGGTGAAGAAGCATCTCAGGGCGCAGGAGATAGCGATGGAGAACCATCTGCCGTGTGTGTATATGGTTGACAGTGGCGGGGCTTTCCTGCCGGAGCAGGACACGGTGTTCCCTGACAAGGAGCATTTCGGGCGTTTCTTCTACAACCAAGCGCGCATGTCGGCCATGGGCATACCGCAGATTGCCATCGTGATGGGGATGTGCACCGCCGGTGGGGCATACGTGCCGGCAATGAGTGACGAGACCATCATAGTGAAGAGGCAAGGCACCATCTATCTCGGCGGCCCTCCGTTGGTGAAGGCGGCGACAGGTGAGATAGTGACTGCTGAGGAGCTCGGTGGCGCGGAGATGCACACCTCCGTGTCGGGTGTCGCTGACCATCTCGCGGAAAACGACAGCCATGCCGTGCGTATCTGCCGTAACATCTTCAAGACATTGGAACGCAATGAGAAACAACATCTTGACTTCCACGCCGTCGAAGAGCCGCTTTACGACCCTGCCGAGCTGTATGGCATCGCTCCCGTTGACCTGCGTAAGGTCGTGGACCCGCGAGAAATCATCATGAGGATAGTCGATGGCAGCCGTTTCCAAGAGTTCAAGGAGCGTTATGCCACCACAATAGTGTGCGGATTTGCCTATATCATGGGCTTCCCTGTAGGCATCATCGCTAATTACGGGGTGCTGTTCAGCGAATCGGCGTTGAAGGCGACGCATTTCATCGAGCTGTGCTGCCAGAGGAACATACCTTTAGTCTTCCTGCAGAACATCACGGGATTCATGGTGGGCAAGCAGTACGAGTGCGGCGGCATAGCAAAAGACGGCGCAAAGATGGTGCATGCCGTCAGCAACGCCAACGTGCCGAAGTTCACGGTTATTTTCGGAGGCTCCTTCGGCGCCGGCAACTATGGCATGGCGGGACGTGCTTACAGCCCAAGGCTCCTCTTCATGTGGCCTAACGCGAAGATTTCTGTCATGGGAGGCTCTCAAGCCGCCAACGTGCTCGCAGCAGTGAAGGAAGAACAATATATTAATAAAGGTGTGCCGGTACCAGAAGACGAGATTAACAAGCTGAAGTCAGACATCTTGAAGAAATACGATTACGAAGGCTCGGCGTTCTACAGCACGGCGCGCCTCTGGGACGACGGCATCATCGACCCTGTCGATACGAGACGGATCCTCGCCATGGGCATCGCTTCGTCGCTGAACATGAAGTTCCCACCACGGCAGTTCGGTGTGTTCCGTATGTAACGTGGCAGTTTTTTGTTAAAATATTTTATGATATGGATTTTACAACAATACAGATAGGCATAGAGAAGAATGTGGCGCGCGTGGCGTTAAACCGTCCTGCTGTCCATAACGCCATGAATGCGTTGATGATAATGGAGCTCACCGAGGCCATGGAGTGGCTCGACAGCAGGGACGACACCCGTGTGATAGAGATATGTGGCAACGGGAAGAGCTTCTGTGCGGGCGCTGACATAGGGTACATGCGTGATGTGGCGGGCTACGGCTATTTGGAGAACCGCGCTGACGCACAACGCCTCTCAAAGCTTTTCCGGTCTATTTATTTCTGCAGCAAGCCGGTGATAGCGTTAGTCCACGGCAATGTCATAGGCGGTGGCAACGGCATCATGGCGGCATGCGACGTGGTGCTTGCGGAGCGTGACACCATGTTTGCGTTCAGTGAGGTGAGGATAGGCATTACCCCTGCCACAATATCTCCTTTTGTCATCGCTCGCAGCGGTGAAGCCGCTGCTCGCGACCTTATGCTCAGCGGACGACGCTTCAACGCCGAGGAAGCATTACATTATCATCTCATCAATTTCGCAGGCACCATGGAGGAGGTCAACAGACGGCTCGACATGTATATCGACAGCTTCCTCTCGGCGTCGCCACGTGCCGTGTCAGACTGTAAACAGCTGATAAGGACAGTGTGCGGACGTAACGACACATACGACGAGGTCTTCGACATGACAGCCGACGTCATCGCCTCTGAGAGGATGTCGGACGACGGACAAGAAGGCATGAAGGCGTTCCTCGAAAAACGACAGCCACGCTGGAAAGAATGAGACATGACGCTGTTGTGAGATGTTTTCCGCCCATTGGTACGCCAAAATCATGTTTTCGTATTATTTGTAAAAATTATTATTGCAAACGAAGCAAATAAGTATTACTTTTGCAACGAATTGTAAATTATGCCGTCAAGAAAGATTCATAAGCTGTTAATAGCGTGCAGGGGCGAGATAGCGGTCCGAATTATTAAGACTCTCAAGAAGTTGAGTATTAGCTCGGTAGCTGTCTATGCCGATGACGATGCTGGTGCGTTACATTGCCGTATCGCTGATGAGGCGCGTCCTTTAGGCGGTGGTACTCTGAAAGACACTTATCTCAACATACAGAGGATTATCGACATCGCTCTTGACACTCGTGCTGACGCGATACATCCGGGATACGGGTTCCTGTCGGAGAGCCCGGAGCTTGCCGAGGCATGTGCCGAGAACAACATCATCTTCGTGGGGCCTAATGCGGATGTGATGCGTCTGATGGGCAATAAGGTTGCTGCACGTGAGTTCGCGAGGAGCAAGGGCATCCCAGTGGCGGCGGCAGTGACGGGCGGCATCGACGCTATTATGTCGTGCCCCGACCTCCCGTTCCCGGTCCTGATAAAGGCTGCAGCGGGCGGAGGCGGCAAGGGAATGCACGTGGTGCGTGACAAGGAGGAGCTGAAGCCCGCCCTAATACAGGCGTCACGCGAGGCACTGCGCTATTTTGGTGACGACGAGGTGTTTGTAGAACAATATATCGAGAACCCTCGGCATGTGGAGGTGCAGGTCCTTGCCGACAACTACGGCAACGTGATACATCTCTTCGAGAGGGAGTGCTCAGTGCAACGACGCTACCAGAAGATTATCGAGGAGTCGCCATCACCATCGCTGACACCAGAAAGCCGCGCAAAGATTTGCGAAGCCGCCGTGACACTATGTAAAGAGGCGGGATATAACAATGCCGGCACGGTTGAGTTCCTTCTTGACAAAGACCAGAACTTCTATTTCTTGGAGATGAACACCCGTATCCAAGTGGAACACCCTGTCACCGAGCAGCGCACCGGCATAGACATTGTCGAGGAACAGATACGTATAGCACGAGGCAAGGCTATGGGCTGGACACAAGACGCTATCAGCGGTTACGGGCACGCTATAGAATGCAGGATTTATGCCGAAGACCCGGAGAAAGGGTTCCTCCCAGCGGCAGGAGATGTCACTCTTTACCACGAGCCTCAGATGCGGGGCGTGCGTATCGACAGCAGCATTGATGGCGCTTGCATCATCTCCGGCAACTACGACCCCATGATAGCAAAACTCATCTGCCATGGCAAGACCCGCTCCGACGCAATAGAAATAACAAAGAAAGCTCTAAGCAACTTTATCATACAGTCAGAAAAGTCTAACCTCACCTACCTCCAAAGTGTAGTGAGTAACACAGACTTCGCTGAAAACAACATCGACACCTCTTACTGCAACGCGCATCATGACGAGCTGCTTCACGCCATGGAACACGCCCGCTCCTTGATAAAGAAAGAAGACGTGGCGGCGATGTTCCTCTTCCATGACTTCAACGCGCGGCTGTGGAATAATTCCACCATGCAGGATAACGATGGCGTAGATGTATGGAACACAATAGGTTATTGGCGTTTCCAGATGTCTGTAAACGTCACCGTAGATGTTGACAGAGACCCTTTACAATTTAAAGTCAACATTAAGAAACTGTCGGACACAAGGTTAGAATGTGTGATTAATGGCTGTGACTATAGCGTTGTCCTCACAAATCAAGAGGGCGACATCAGGAAGGTCATCATCAACGGCAAGACAGAACCGGTGTTCGTGTCGCAGACGTCCTCACACGATTTCAGCGTGCATCTCAGGGGTTTCGACTTCCTTTGCCGCCGTGACGACCAATTGAGAGATGTCAACGATTATGTTAAAATGGAAGTGTCTGATGATCTGCGTTTCGTCTCTCCAATGCCGGGTAACGTGATGAAGGTGAACGTGAAAGAAGGAGACATGGTGAGCGCAGGCACAGTGTTATGCATTGTTGAGGCCATGAAGATGGAGAACAACATCGTGGCACGTTGCGATGCTAAGGTTGCAAAAGTGAATGTGAGAGAAGGCGACAAGGTTGATACAAGAACGATATTAATTGAACTAACGATATGAATTTTGGACTAACTGAAAAACAGAGGCTATTTCGCGAGAGGGTGCGTGATTTCGCAGAGAGAGAGGTGAAGCCTGTGGCAGCCATAAACGATGAGCAGGAGAAGTTCGATGTGGAGCTGACAAAGAAGATGGCGGATCTCGGGCTGCTCGGAATATGCGTCCCTGAAGAATACGGAGGCCAAGGTCTTGATACATTATCATATATTATTGCTGTAGAGGAGCTGGCGCGTGTCGATGGCTCTACGGCGGCCACGATAGCGGCTGACAACTCTTTAGGCATCACACCTATCAAAGAATATGGCACCAAAGAACAGAAGGAGAGATACCTGCCGCGCTTATGCAAGTCGCATCTTTGGGGCTTCGGCCTCACGGAAGAGACGGCGGGCTGTGACTCAAGAGGCACAAAGTCAACGGCAAGACTCGTTGACGGCGAATGGATTGTCAACGGCTCTAAGATATTCATCACCAACAGCGCCACGCCGATGACACTTGGAAGCACGATACAGGTGGTATCTGGGGAGAAAGACGGCAAGCCTGAGTTCACCGCATTCCTTATAGAGAATGACACTCCCGGATTCACACAACGTAAGATGGATAGGAAGATGATGTGGCGTGCCTCTAACACCGGAGAGTTAAGGTTTGATAATGTGAGGCTTACCGACGAGAACATTCTCGGCAAGCCCGGACAAGGCTCCCATATCATGTTGGCGACACTCGATGGCGGACGCCTGTCGATAGGTGCCATGGGGCTTGGATGCGCCCAAGGTGCTTTCGAGATGGCTCTCGCCTATGCAAAGAAACGAGAGCAGTTCGGAAAACAGATATGCAAGTTCCAAGCCGTAAGCTTCATGCTCGCAGAGATGGAAGTGAAAATCAATGCGGCACGCGAGCTGCTGTATAAGGCCTGCCGAATGAAAGACGCCAAAGTGCCGTTCGGAAAAGAAGCCGCAATGGCAAAGCTCTTCTGCTCCGAGGTGGCAGCTGAAGTGTGCGACAAAGCTGTACAGGTGATGGGCGGCCACGGCCTCCTTAAAGACTTCGACATGGAGCGTTTCTACCGCGACCAGAGGATATTGCAGATAGGAGAAGGTACAAGTGAGATACTAAAACTCGTGATATCCAGATATTTAGGATGCTAATATTGTGAAATCAATGATGTAATATAATAAAGATAAACTATGGAAATTACTAAACTTGAACAAATGTTTGACGTGCTTAAAAGCCGTCCGAAAAAACGCCTTGTTGCAGCATACGCTAATGATGACCATACAATCTGTGCTGTAAGCCAAGCGGTTGACAATGGCCTTGTTGAGGCTATACTCGTTGGTGATGAGAAGACTATTGCTTCAGTGTGTGCCGCTGAGAATATCGACATCAACAAATTCAAAATCGTACAAGAGAGCGATGATGTGAAGGCTGCCGCTACAGCCTGCGATATCATCAACCGTGGCGAGGGCGACATCCTCATGAAGGGTCTTCTCCCGACAGACAAGTATATGCGCGCCATCCTCAACAAGGAACGCGGACTCTGCCCAGCTAACGTTACATTGTCGCACATGGCCGTGATAGAGAATCCAAACTATCACAAGCTCCTTTTCGTCAGCGATGCCGCTATCATTCCTGCTCCTGACTTCAAACAGAAGCAGACCATACTCAAAAACCTCACCTCTACGGCTAAGGCTCTCGGTATCAGCTGCCCAAAGGTCGCCGTCGTCACAGCAACAGAACAGATGAGCGTCGGTATGCAGGCATGTGTTGACGCCGCCTTGCTCGCCAAGATGGCTGACCGTGGACAGATAAAAGGCGCTATCATCGATGGCCCTATCTCATTAGACCTCGCCATCGATGCCGAGGCAGTGCAGATTAAAGGCTTCAAGAGCCCTGTTGCTGGCGATGCCGACTGCTTGCTCTTCCCTAACATCGAGGCTGCAAACGTGTTCTATAAATGCTGCACCAAGTTCGACCACTCAGAGATGGGCTCTTGCGTCATGGGCGCAAAAGTGCCTTGCGTGCTCTCTTCTCGTGGCGACACCTCTAAGACAAAACTTTATTCAATAGCCCTTGCTGCTATGCTTGCAAAATAATTATTAACAAAACATATTGAACCCTAATGAGTTATAAAATATTAACAGTCAATCCAGGCTCCACTTCTACAAAAGTAGCCCTCTTTATCGACCAGAAGGAGGTCTTTAAGAAAAATATTAAACATAGCGCAGAGGAAATAGCCAAGTTTGAAAGGATTTCTGACCAGCTTCCATTCCGTATGGATGTCATCATGAAAGAGCTTGAGCAAGAGAACGTTGACCTCAATGGGCTTAATGCTGTCATGGGACGTGGCGGACTTCTTCACCCTCTCGCATCAGGTGTGTATGAGGTTAACGAGGCTATGAGAAGAGACCTTAACAACAGCCCGTTCGGCGAGCATGCATGTAACCTCGGAGGACTGATAGCATTCAACATCGCTGAGAAGTTCGGAGTGAAAGCCTTTATCGCTGACCCTGTCATCGTTGATGAGATGGACGAGATAGCGCGTTTCTCAGGACACCCTCTATTCCCACGTCACTCTATCTTCCACGCCCTGAACCAGAAAATCATCGCACGCACCCATGCTAAGTCGGTGAATAAGAGATACGAGGACATGAATCTCATCGGAATACATCTCGGTGGCGGCATCTCGGTGGCGGCTCATAAGAAAGGCCGTGTCGTTGACGTCAACAACGCACTGAACGGCGATGGTCCGTTCACCCCTGAACGCTCCGGTGTGCTCCCTTCAGGACCTTTGATGGAGGCATGCTTCAGCGGCAAATATTCTAAAAAAGACATCGACCTTATGCTTAAAGGCAAGGGTGGTTTCGTGGCATATCTCGGCACTAACGACGCCCTCACCGTTGAGAAAGAAGTGCGCGCCGGCAACAAGGAATGGGAGAAAGTGTATCGCGCCATGGCTTACCAAATAGCTAAGGAAGTCGGTGGTATTGCTGTCTCCGCCCTTCAGATGGATGTCGATGGCATCTTCATCACCGGCGGCATGGCTTACGACAAGCTGTTCTGCTCTATCTTGAACGATTACATGCACAAAATAGCCCCGGTATATGTTTATCCGGGTGAGGACGAGATGCTCGCTCTCGCCTTGAACGGCATCATGGTGCTTAATGGCGAGGTTGAAAACAAGATTTACGAATAATTTTTTTCTCACTCCTTTTTGTTTTCGGCGGCACGCATAGCGTGCCGCCGAACCTTTATCCTACTGTATCATTTTTTTTGCTATCTTTGCAGCCGTTATTTTGTAGCTATGAATACTATTAAATCGGTGTTGTTTCTGCTGTTGCTCCTCTTCTGTCTGAATATCAACGCTCAACAGAATAATAAAACCATTATACATATCCTTCACGCCTCACAAAATATCAGCGACGAATTCCTCGGAAAAGATGTCGAACGACTCGTCGGCTCAGTGAAAATGCGCCATGACTCTACCATTTTCTTCAGCGACAGCGCACATTTTAATAGCAAAAACCAACTCTTCGACGGCTTCGGCAACGTACATATCGACGTTAACGACTCTATAGACATCTTTTGCGAGCTGTGTAACTATAACGGGGAGACGAAAATAGCCGAGCTCTTCAACAGAGTGGTGCTGAAAGACGACTCTACTGTGCTGAGAACCAACTACATGACTTACGACAGAACCGCACATCTCGCCTCCTATCCTAATAACGGCACCATCACTCGTAACGACAAGATTCTCGTTAGCAAGAGAGGCTACTACCGCGACGACATCAAAACGGCCTATTTCCGTACTAACGTCGTTGTCTCCACCCCTAAATATCAGATGTTTACCGACACTCTCGTCTATGATATTGAAAAAGAAAAGATGATGTTTTTCGGTCCCACAAAGATTATTAACGGCGACAACGTTCTGGTCGGGAATTATGGCTGGTACGACGGCATCATCGATGTCGCCTTCCTCGATAACGGAGCGACACTTTCTAACAAAGAATACTCAATACGCTCTGACTCAATGTTTTATGATAGGACAACAGAGTTTGCAAAAGCCATGAGCCGTGTGAAGATTCAGGATACCGTTAACAAAGCCATCATTGAGGGCAACTACGCTGAGATGTGGAAAAACAAAGGGAAAACTCTCGTTACCGATAGCGTTCGCGCGTTGTATTATGGCGACAAGGACACCCTTTTCCTTCATTCCGACACCCTCTTTTTCTATATGGATACCGCGTCAAATAAAGCTGAACGCATCATCGCCTACTATAACGTACGCTTCTTCCGTACTGATATTCAAGGGAAATGCGACTCGCTATACTATTCCTTCTCCGACTCTACCGCAAAAATGAGAATGTCGCCTGTCATCTGGGCCGACCAAAGCCAACTTAGCGGCGACTCAATAAATATCGTTGTGACCAATAATGCTATCGACAGCGTGCTGCTTTATCCTAACGGGTTTATCATACAGAAAGACTCCATCTCTGGGTTTAACCAGATAAAAGGAAAGGTCGTCACCGCCTATTTCAATGATAACCAACTGAATCATGTGTTCGATAGCGGTAATGCAGAAACGATTTACTGGCTTAGGGAAGAAGACGGCTCCATGATTGGCGTCAACTTCTCAAAAAGCGTGTCAATGGATATTAAAATAAAAGATAATCAGATTGTTAGAATAAAATATAACAACAATACCTCCGAAACATTATACCCTGTCGAGATGGTAACCCCGGAGATGGAATATCTAAAGGGCTTCGATTGGAAAGAGTCATCACGACCCAAAGACAAAGACGATATCTTTAGAAAGGAAGTCAAACCCGTTGAAAATGAGAATGTTAGAGATGTTAGAAAGAAAATAAAATAATTTTTAAAAAATATTTGTTGTGTAAAGAAAAATCCGTATCTTTGCACCGAAAAATCAAGGGGTATTAGCTCAGTTGGTAGAGCGTTTGAATGGCATTCAAAAGGTCAGGAGTTCGATTCTCCTATGCTCCACAACGCATCGGCAACCTATTGGAAATCAAAGGCTGCCGATTTTATTTTGTCAACTATTCGGGTGTTTATACTTTTCACCTACAGTTCGCATTGGATTATTATGTTCTGTTGTGGCTGCTGCCCTATTTCAAAAACTCTATTATCTCCGTCTCATCTAAATGCCTGAAGTCCCCGCTGAAAACAATGTCCCCGTTTTCAACAAACACGTATTGCGGAAACACCCCGTATGTGAGCTCCATCATTTTATGCGGCGCTATCTTCCAATGCCCGTACTCCTGTGTGCCCGCCATCTTCATGAACGTGCTTATGGATATAGCACCTCCACCGATAACAAACTTTAACTTTTCCTTGTCTATCTCATGCTTATCGAACATTATCGATAGTCTCTCCGCTCCCATCTTGCAATATTTACATCCGGCTAAAGCGAAATTTATCAAATATCTTCCTTCGCTGATGTTCATGGGTCGCTCTTCTTCAACAAAAATTATGCTGTCGTCCTTCATATCTGGCAGCACTTTCAAGAAGATGTTGTATGTTGAATCGTTCACACTCTCATAGAACGCCTCTCTGTTTAGTCTTTCTTCTTTTGAGAATAAATTATTATAAATCATATCGTTAGGAATGATGATGAAGGGGATTACGAAAGATATTACCAACGTCGTTCCCGCTCCTAACCATTGCCTCCGTCTCCTCTTCTTATCGCCTCGTTCCACCTTTATCAAGACTAACAGCATGATTATCACTATGTTCTTTATGATGGAATGCCCCGGCTTCATGCTTATTATCTCGCCCATGCAATGGCAGTTCTTATCTCCCTTGTCAAAATAGGCGAATATCAAGAATATGGTGAATGCCACCATCATCGACATGCACAGCAGCCACGTCTCTCTGTAAAAAATCTTTAACAGCAGCCATAGCCCTAACCACATCTCCACGGCAATGACAATGCGCGATATTATCGTGGTGGACACGAAGCTGAAGATGTTGAAACTGTAAATGTATAGCTCAAAGCTGTCGATGGAGATGAGTTTTAATACGGCCGTCGTGATGAGGAATGCACCTAACGACAACCGTATTATTGTCTCGAGGCAGACGTCTGCTTTACTTGACATTCTCTTTTAGTGAGTTAGCGATAATCTTCTTTATCTCAAGAATCTTCTCGTCCTTATAGTCACGTTTCTCTGGTACAAAGACGTTTGCGCGCCTGTTTCTCCTGACCTTGAACTTCATATTGTCGAAGTCAGGACCTTTTATCTCAAGTCCGAGTTTGTTTAAGATGTTGGGGCTCAACACCATGATGTTGTAGTCGTAACTCATGTCGAGGTTGTGTCTGCCATAAAGAGCGACATTGTATTTGTCCATTCCGATGGAGAAAGGATACACGTCGATTTCATTTTTAAACACTGTGAACTGCACATCGAGAGTGTCGATGACGTTGTCGGTCTTCTTGTTGAACAGTAGCATTTTCTTAATGGTGTTAAATGTCTCTGTATCAAGCACTACGAGGTTAGAGCCTTCGATGCTGCACGCTGCTTTGAGTGTTGAGAACTTAGGTGAGTAGTCGGCTTTGAGGTTAGTCTCTGCGGCGAAATGGAATTCGGCGTTGCCGGCGAACGACTTAAGCATTGGGACTATGGTGTCGAGGTCCGGCATGATATTGAGCATCTCGGCAATGTCTATGTTCATAAGGTGGAAATCGAATCCTACATAAAGGTGGTTTTTACGTTTCGACTTGTATATAGCGGTGAGCTGCATCTCGGCGGCATCGCTTGTGAAGCCCATTTCTTGCAGGACGAGGATTCCGTCTTTCACTGTCAAGTCGCCGCCAATATTATGAATGTTAAGATTTCCTGTTGAGGCTTCTTTGATGTTTGTGTGGAGCGTGACGTCGATGCCGAGTGGCACCATGAATGGGTTAGGTTCGTCAATCACAGCGGTGGTGTCGGTCGAAGCCATTGCTGTCTGTTCTTGATTGTCAGCGGTGATGGTGTCGTTGCTGCCCATTCCGTTGAAAATCTCCATTATCTGGTTTACGTCAGTGAAGTTTGAGGTGAATGAAAATTCTCCTTTAAGCAGCTCGTCATTCTTGATGTAGTCGTTAAGGTTGGTGAGGTCTCCTGACAGCTCAAAGTCGGAGTTGCCGAGAACGATGTTGCTGTTGTCAACGTGCAATCCTGTCTGGTTGTATGTGATGTTGATGTTTGGTAATACCACTTGTTCTTGCAGGGCTTCGTAGTCAAACAGTGCGTTGCTCAATGAGAGGTCAAGATTTGGGTTCCATTGTAGAATGATATCGTTCTCTTCCTCGTCATAATCGGCGTTGAGGTCAAGGGCGATAGATTCGGTGGCGAAATACATCTCATCGTTTTTTGAGAAGATGAGGCTGTCGCTTGAGAAAACGGCTCCGTAATAAGTGTTCCCGATATTAGAGGAAGGAAGAGTGGCGACCCTGCCCGTGGCGTTGTTTGAGAAGACGCTCATGTCGTACATGCCTAAATCGAGCTTGTCGAACCCGAAGTCAACGATAGCGGCAAGAGTTGAAGTGCTGTCAAGGACGTTAGACACTTGAACATCAACGAATAACCCGTCAATGGCGGTGTTTAGCATCTTGTCTATGTCAGCGTTGAGGTCGGTGCAGCGGATATTGATTTTAGCAAGACCGTCATTCAAGATGTTCGTCGGGCTGTTCGGTATTGTGAAGTTAAAGGCTATCTTTGAGGACTCAACTCTGATGGTGTCAAAACATCTGACATCGAGGTCTTTACATGAAATTTTGCCGTCAATCTTGGTTTTCATGAGGTCGAGATTGGTGAATTGGTCGAGGGTGCCTTTAACATTTAGGTCGGCGTCCATGATGCCTTTGGCTGAGATGTCTTCCGGAAGGAATGACCTGATGTCGTCAAGGTCTGCGCTCGCCTTCATGTTGATGTTGCACGCCATGGCACCAAGAAGGTCGTTGACCGTTCCACTTGCAGCGAGACAGCTGTTGTTCATGTTGGCTCTGAATGAGTTAACTTTGATGTCCGACTTCCCGTTCAAGTCGATGTTCGCGTTTATTGATGTGTTGAGATTTTTTAACGGATAAGGAAGCATCTCGTCTATCTCGACATTTCCGTCGTTTAATGAGAGCGTTGTCGTCACCACCGGCATTGACTGTTCGTTATATACGCCTTCAACATGAGCGAGAAGGCTGATGTTACCGTTAACATTTATTCCTTCGAGGAACTCGTCTCTCAGGCTTTGAGGGATGATGTTTATTAATTCACTGATTATTATGTTGTTAGTATTGATATCGATGTTTGTAACAATATCGTCGTTCATGAAGAGGGAGCCGGACGCATCAATAATGATGTTGTTGAATGCAAGTCGGGTGGGGTCGAGGAGGAACGACATCTTTGAGAAGTCGGCGGTGAGCGGCATGTCTAATGAAAGAGTGGCGTTATTGATAAGTTTCTCGTTGTCCATCAGCATGTTAAGATTGTTGGCGAGCATGTTAATCTTAGTTTTTTCCAATATCTCGAAGTCGGTGAGTTTGCCGTCTATGAATAACTTCAATGATTGGAAATTGGCTTCAGCGTTGAGTTCTCCTGTCATTGCGAGAGCTGTCTCGCCGAGGGAGATGTTAGTGTTTGCAGTGGTGTTGCCGCCCTTGGCTGTTATTTCGTTGTCAATCCCGCCCTTGACCATTATGTCGTAAGCCCTTGCGTTGAGTGTCTCCGTGTCGTCACTCATGTTGGCGGTGACTTTATTTATCTCTAATTCTAAGTCACCTTTGATAACGTCTTGTGCTAACCTGCCTTTCAAATTCAGTGCGAGGCCGTTTATTTTTGCGTCAGTGTTTGATGAAAGGTCGGTGTATAGTATATTTATATCGTTGAGCCTCAGCTTATTAAGGTCGATGAGGTAGCTCGTCGATTCCTCTTCAGGCTCATTATTTGTCTCACTTAAAGGGAAGATGTCGAAGTTTGTTGTGCCGTCGTCATTGAAGAAGACGTTGATAAAACCGCTGTTCAGCTGGCAGGTGTTGATGATTATCTCGTCGTCGAACAGCATTTTCTTGATGTTTAATGACACCAAGCATTCTTTCACGGAAGCGAGGGTGTCGGATGGGCTGTTTTCTGTTGGGTTTATTACTGTCAGGTCGTTGATTTCCAGCCCTATGTTTGGGAAAGTCTTGAAAAGGGAGAGGTTCACTTCTCCGAAGTTATACTCACATGTGATGAAATTAGATGCGTATTTGTTTACTAATGATGTCAGCCGTTTCGGGTTAAGGAGTAGGAAGAGTGCTATTGCGATGATTAGCAGCACAATACCGAGTAGGGAAGCGAGGCTGATCCATGTTATTTTCCAAGTTTTCTTCATGTTTGTGAGTGTTAAAAAAGTTTGAAGAGGTTTGGTATATGCCTCTTCAAACTTAGATGATAATTATTTGGTTATTCTGTTAAGGTCGTATTCTGCTCTCCAGCCATCGTTGTTGTATTTGAACGATGTCTCGTTGAGTAATAGTATGTTACAATATTGAGGCACTTGAGCTGCGCCAGATTGGAAGTTAATTATCTGGGTTAGTTTGTTGTTCTCGTCTATTGACCAAGTGAAGGTGTCGGCTTCGTCTTCTTGTACGTCGTCGGCGGGGTCCCACATCTTGCCGGTTCCGTTGGCGTTATAAACCTCGAAATGGCCTTCATCGGCTGTTGCCCATCTTCCAACGATAAGCTCAGAATAGTTGGAGTCGGGGGTAGAAGGTTCGGGTTTGGAGCATGAGAAGGTGAAAAAAGCGATGAAGCAGCTTATTGCGAGTAAAAGCGAAAATTTCTTCATGGTGTCAGTATTAAAGAGCTGCAATCATTTCAATTTCAACCAATACTTCTTTAGGGAGAGTCCTCACTGCGAAGGCGGCGCGTGCTGGAGGGTCTTGTTTGAAATACTTGCCATAGACGGCGTTCATTGGTGCGAAGTTAGCGATGTCGCTGAGGTAGCATGTCGATTTCACCACGTTGTCGAAGGTGCATCCGGCCTCGGTGAGTATTGCTTCGAGGTTCTTCATCACCTGTTCGCTTTGTTCGGTGATGCCGCCTTCCACCACGTTGCCTGTCGCTGGATCTACCGGCATCTGTCCTGAGATAAATAAGAATCCGTTCGCTGCTATGGCCTGGCTGTATGGGCCAATGGCTCCCGGTGCGTTGTTTGTTGCGATTACTTTTTTCATTTTATCCATTTTTTAAAGTTGTTCATTCTTTCTGTCACTCTTACGATATAGTCTTGGGTCTCTTTATGCAGCTTCTTTGAGAAGTGTTTGAAGAGTTGGTCGTATGTCATCTCGTTGATTTGCGGTATCGCCTTGGATATTTTGGTGTCGCCTCTCAAGGCTCTTGAGACGTTGCCAGCGCCGGTGTTATATGATGCTATCATACATAATGTCTGGCTGTCGTTATTCTCAACTTTGGAGAAGTATCTCTTTTTCAACAGGTAGAGATAATGTATTCCCATCTCGATGTTGTTTTCCGGCTCGTAGAGGTAGTTCGCTGTTGGTATTTTGAAGCCTTTATTCAGGCTTTCCGCGCAGTCGGCGCCGGCCGAATTGGGTACAATCTGCATCAGGCCGTATGCTGGGACGTGCGATTTCGCCTTCGGGTTGAACGACGATTCTGTCTGCATCACCGCTAATGCAAGTGCCGGGTCGATGCCGTATTTATTACAATATTTTGTCACCTCGTTAGAATATTGTTCAGCCCTTGTCTTGATATGGTCGGGCGCGAGGTTGAGGCGCACGGTGATGACGGTGCGCTCAGTGTTGTCGGCTCCCTTTATGGTCTTTATCTCCGGCTCGGAATGCGCTACAATGTTCTTCGCCTCCTTCTCGATGTTCTGCTCTGTTACTATTGTTCCGTCGGGAGCGATGACTTGGTTCTCAAGCACCGGCTTATCCTGAAGCGGTATCGACTTCTCTACCTCCGAGTCATAGTCTTTTGTCTTTCCTTTGTTGACAATCAGGAATTTGATGCCGTCTTCAAGCTTCTTGATGTCAGGCTTCTCGTCTTTTTCCTGGATTATCTCGACAACGGCCTCTCCTGTCTCGAAATCGACGGAGCTTCGGGTGTTGCCGTCTTCTGAATACTCCACCCAGTCGGTCTGTGTGCTCTCTTTGGCGTTGCCCTTGCCCCATTTTGCCTCCATCTTCTTGACAAAATTGGCGTAAGCCTCCTGCTCCGCCTTGTAGTATTCTTCCCATTCTTTGTTAAGCCGCTCAATGCCTTCGTCTCTCTCATTCTGCATCGACTGTAGCTTCTCGTTGCGCTCGCGCAAGTATTTCTGGTATTCTGTCTCTGTCTGTCCAAACATTGTAAGACAACAGCTTAATAATAGGAGTAGTATTGTCGCTTTCATAATGAAAAAATTTCTGCAAATATATAAATCTTTTATAAAGATGTCAATAGTTATCTCTATAATCTTTCTTTTTTGTGAGTTTCAGGTCTTGTAGTGCCGAGGCTTTCACGTTGATTTGGAAGTTCCACGACTTATAAGTGCCGTACGGGATAACGTTGAATCGCATCTCCCAGCAGTGTAGGTCGCGATAGACAGAGATGGAGGTGTAGGAAGGCTTGTGCGCCTCGAAGTCCCAGCCTGATTGTGCGGCAATCTTCCATTTAGGGGAGAGCATGATGTCGCCGCTCACGCTGAGGGTCTGCACTGTCTTCCTGTCGTCGTTCAGTATATAGTTGATATACGATGGGTTGTTGGATATTCGTAGGTTATAAGTGAGTGATAACGACCATTTTGTTGACCAGTCGATATAGTTTTGAGGGTTGTTCCTGATGTCGTTCATCTCTTGTTCGGAGGCGAGGTCGGAATGGTTTTTCTTGTTGTTTTTATTTTTCTTGTTGCTGAAGGTGCTGCTGTTGAGGGAGTAGCTTGCGCTGAAGTTCCATGTCACGTTTTTCTTCCTGAAGAGTCTTCTGTTGACGTCCCACTCGAATTTGTTCAGCTGTTTATTCCCGCTCTCATCGAGAATGTACGGGTCCCACATGCTTGAGTACTGCAGGCTGAAGCCCTTGAACAGCGTTGTCCTTCCGCTCACTGTGAGGTATGACCAGTTCAGGGAGTCTTTCGCTAAGTCGTAGTTGCCTGATAATGAAAGGTTTTCAATGAGCACTATCTTCTTCAACCCGTTGACGGTGTCTTTCCTTGACGGCACTTTTATCTCAAGGTTGTTGTTGATGCTGTATGTTATCTTTCCTGACTTCGACTGTTGAGGGGAGCCGAAGATGCCGTTTTGGAAGAGGCTGTAGAGTTGTTCTGTCCCGGAGGCGTCGGTGTAGGTGCCGTAGTAGTTCCAGAATTTGGAGCTGTAGTCGGGGTTATAGGAGAAGCCCACCTGAGGGGTGATGACGTGCCTTATCGCTCTGACGGGTCCTTTCTTGAAGGCTATCATGCCGTAAAGCTTGGTGGTGATGTTGCTCGACACATCGTAGGTGAACACGTTGCGGAACTTGTTGATGGTGTCGGTCTTCACATATCCTTGCGGGGTGATGGTGTCTGTAACCCACGATTTCTCCAAATAGCTCAGGTACATCTTGTCGGTGAGGTTCAGGGAGGTGGTCCATGTCAGGTATTTGAACAGCTTGATAGGCATGTTGATGGGCAGGCGGTGCTGAATGCCGTTGCGCATGTTGTCGGTCCAGCCGGGCTTGAATAGCAGGCTGTCGGGCATGCTGATGGTGTTTTTCGCACTCGCGCTGTAGTTCAGGTTCAGGTCGCTGTACCAATGTTTCTTGCCTTTCTTCCCCACGTTTTTCAAAGGATAGACGCGGTTCATGGAGAGGGTGACCTCCGGAAGCGTCATCGTCATGACGTGCGTGAGGGTGTTCTGGCTGTGGCTGCCGTTGATGGTGAGGTAGAACATGTCCTTGAAGCTCGTCTGGTAAGCGATGCTCGATTGGAAAGTGTTGCTGAGGTATTCCGATGTCGAGATGGCGTTGTATTTGTTGTAGTTGCTGCTGACGATATATACGTCGGCGGAGAACGATGACTTCGGCCTCGCCTTGGGGTCTTGCTTATGAATCCATCTTACCTTGAAGTCGGTGCTTTCGTTATAGTCGGCGGAGCCTTCGCTACCTACCTTGTTAATGGCGTAACTTGCTGATAATGAGCCGTTATAATTGTATCTGCTGATATAACGGAACGTGGGTTTCACCGCCCAGCTGCCTCTGGTGTAGATGTCGCCTACAATCTGAAGGTCCATCTTGTCGTTGATGGTCCAATAATAACCTCCGTTTTCAAAGTAGAACCCGCGGTTTGCCGACTCTCCGAAAGAAGGGATGAGTATGCCGGAACGCTGTCCTTTGTTGTTGGGTATCAGTGCGAAAGGCACGCCTATCGGCAGAGGTGTCTCCTCAAGCTTGAAATATGCGAACTTGGTGACAATCTTGTCTTCGGGTATCACCCTCGCTTTGTTGAAGTGAAACTCGTAATGCGGGTGCTCTTGGTTGCTGCATGTGGTGAACGAGCCGGAGCGTATGTTGATGCTCCCGTCTTCGAGCTTCTTTATCCTGTCGCCATGCAGATAACCCTGCGCATCTTCCGTGAACACCTTCTTGATGATGCCTTTCTTGGTGTCGAAGTTGAATGTCATCTCGTCTGAGAAGTACTTCTGCCCGTCTTGAGTGAACACCGGCTTGCCTTTTATTCTTCCCGTGGAGTCGGGCAACCCCCGCGCATATACCGTGTGCTCCTTGAAGTCGAACTCCACATACGCCGACTCAATCTCGATGTCGTCGTATTTTATCTTCACATCTCCATAATAATATATCTTGTTGTTCCGGAAGTCCTGAATGGTGCTGTCATTACAACTTCTGTCTATCTGCGCTTCAATGGCGGATTTCTTCTCCTTGTTGGTAATCAACGTGTCCTGACCCGTAAGCAAGGTGTCGGGCGTGACTTCCTGCCCTCTGATGCTGTCTGCCACAGGCATGAACATAGTGCTGTCTATAATATCCTGCCCCCTGACTGTCAACGACGCCGCTGTCAGACAGAAGAAAAAAATTAAAAAACATCGATATATAGACTTTCGATACAAATTTTTATCTAATTTTGTAGTTTGATTTCAGTTTGCAAAGATACGTTTTTATGTATAAAATAATAACTTTTTTTCTCATATTATTCTGGTTTTTTGTCCTGCCGCCTTCTCTCTTGGCGCAGTCGAACAAAATCAGGACTGTTGTTATTGACGCTGGACATGGCGGGAAAGACCCCGGCGCGGTGGGGAAGAAAGGCAAGGAAAAGGACGTCACCCTCGCTGTCGCAATGAAAACCGGCGACATCATCAAGAAAACACACCCCGACGTGAAGGTCATCTACACAAGGACAAAAGATGTGGCAGTGAGCCTTAACGAACGTGTCAGCATTGCAAACAGAAATAACGCCGACGTCTTCATCTCTATACATTGTAACTCGGTGGCCAAGTCGTCTAATACCGCCGGCGTCGAGACTTTCATCATGGGCGACCACCGTAACGCCGCCAACCTTAACGTGGCAATGATGGAGAACGCCTCTATCTTGTACGAGAACGACGCCGACGAGAATTATAACGGCTTTAACCCTAACAGCACCGAAGCCTATATCATGTTCAGCTATATTCAATCGAACTATAAGGCTCAATCGTTTAGCCTCGCCGAAATGATTCAGAACGAGCTGAAGAAGAAACGTCAGGACAGGGGAGTGCAGCAGGCCGGATTCCTCGTGCTTTACAAAACGACTATGCCTTCCGTGCTCGTCGAAGTGGGCTTCATGTCGAACCAGAAGGAAGAAGAGTTCCTGCTCTCCGATAACGGCCAGAATTATATGGCCTCTGCCATCGCCTCCGCCTTCTCCTCTTATAAAATGAACGTTGATCAGGAAGCCGAGTCTCTCTCTAAGAGCTCACAAGCGCAGGATAACCCCGCCTCCTCTCATGATGCCGTCGTCTTTAAAGTGCAGTTCGCATCAAGAAGCCGTAAGGTGGAGAACCCTAAGACTTCATACCCCGACCTTAATGACGTTGATTGCTACGAACATAACGGAATGTTTAAATATACCGCAGGCCGATTCTCCTCGAAAGACGATGCCCTCAAATATCAGAAAGAAGTGGTGGCAAAAGGCTATGAAGGCGCGTTTGTGGTGGCTTTTAAAAACGGAAAAAGATTAGAATAATGGGAAATAAAAGAAAATCTGTCATCATCGCTCTGTCGTTTATCAGTGCGCTCATGCTCTTCGTGTGGGGATTTAACTTCTTGAAAGGTAAATCGTTACTGAATAAATACCCGTATTACTACGCCGTATATCCCCATGTCAACGAACTCGGAAAATCTAATAAGGTCCTCGTCAACGGTATGCCCGTGGGGCAGGTGGAAGACGTGTTCTTTAACCCTAAAAACGACGGAAGCATCATCGTGCGCTTCTCCGTCAGCAAAGACGTAAATGTGCCATCTAATAGTACCGCCGTCATTACTAACGACTTCCTCGGCTCTAACTCCATAAACCTCGTTCTTGGAGACTCACACTCTAACGCCGCTCTCGGTGACACCCTCGCCTCTGGAAATGAAACAGGCCTCATGAACCTCTTGTCGGACGCTCTCTCCCCTATGCTGGGCAATATCGACCGCCTCGTGTCTAATATGGACTCCCTTATTATTAAGGTGAACTCTATTGTTGACGACGAAATGAATATTAACCTGAAAAATAGCGTCAACAAACTGTCTGCCTCAATGGATAATATCGCCATCCTATCCCAAGATTTGCGCGACATGGTTGGAAATGAGAAAGATATTATCCCAAATATTGTAGCTAATATCGATAACACCGCCGCCAACCTTTCAAATATCTCCGACTCTATCTCTGTTATTAATTACCAGACGATAATTTCTTCCTTGCAGACTACCGTTGATAATCTTAATGTTATAACCAACGCTTTGAAAAACGGACAAGGCTCTGCCGGACTGCTGCTGACTGACGACTCGCTTTATCGTAGCCTGAATAATACTATTAATAACGTTAACTCTCTGATTGGAAATATTGAGGAAAATCCTAAAAAATATATTAAAATAAGTGTGTTTTGATAGATAAATAATTGTATATCATATCTTTATAATAAAAAATTAATGCTATTATACTGTTAGGACAACTGTTATGAGAAGAATCTTTACCCTACTTTCATTCCTTCTTCTGCCTCTGCTTGGCATGTCGCAACTAAGGGTTGTGGAAGGCAGCTTTAAGGAGATACCCGGCTTTGTAGATATGAGCGAAAAGACTGATGATAATAACAAGCCTTTCGCTGTTGTGATAATTAAGACGCTGAATATCAATGAGCAGGAACGTGCAAAGCTTCGTTTTAGCAGCGATGCCATGTCGTATGTCGAGGTGGAGTACAGAGTAGGGGAGGTGTGGCTATATGTCTCTTACTACGCCTCTTTCCTGAAGATTAAACACCCTGACCTCAGCAGTGCGCCCGACTTCTACCTGCCTTTCGATATGCAGCCAAGACACGGATACGAACTCGTGCTGGAGAAATATAACGTGGCTCCCGCCCCCGACGCACAGACTATCAACTACCTGATTGTGAGATGCGACCAACCCGATGCTTCTATCTGTATCGACGGCTCCTTCGTGGGTATGAAAGAAGGCAGCAAGGCACTCGGTGTGGGCGAGAAACACTCATGGCAGATTGACTGCGGCCTCTACCATAGCGAAAGCGGCGAGGTGACTATTACCGAAGGAGAACCTGTTACTGTGGAACGTAATCTGCGCCCAGCATACGGCTTCCTCAAGGTGACAAGCTCGCCCGAAAACGGAGCAACAGTCTTCATTAATAATAATAAGGTGGGAACAACACCTTACTCCTCCGAACGGCTCCAAAGCGGCTCTTATAACGTAAGAGTGATGAAGGAGATGTTCTCCCTCTCCGAAAAATCATTCCTCGTGAAAGATAACGAGACTACCGTCGCCAATATGGTGCTGAACCCTAACTTCGCCACGCTCTCACTTAATACCGACCCCGCCTCCGACATCTTTATCGATGGCGAACGTGTCGCTAAAGGACAATGGAATGGACGGCTCTCCTCAGGCACACACCTCGTCGAGGCGCGTAAGCCCTCACACCGCAACAGCTCCTTGAAAGTGAACCTCTCCAATGGTGAGAACAAGACTTTAACTATCCCTAACCCGGAACCTATCTACTCCATGCTCGATATTAACAGCCAGCCGATGGGCGCGAAAATCCTGATTGACGGTGAAGACTTCGGCACTACTCCAAGGGTGATAAAGAATATTCTCGTTGGTGAACATACTCTCTCTCTCGTGAAACAAGGTTGCGCGAAACTGGAAAAGACCTTCACCTTGAAGGAGAAAGAGATGCTCTCCCTCAACGAGAAACTCGAATCCGGAAAGATAATAACTGTCACCACCGACAAAGAAGGCGATGAGATATATGTTGACGGCACATTCGCAGGACACTCGCCTTTAGATGTGTCAATGGGCTACGGACAACATACCGTTAAGGCGATACGCAACGGTAAGTCTGTGGAGAAGAGTTTTGACGTGAGGGAGAACGGAGGCGAGAGCAGCCTTCTGCTGAAATTCTCTCGAGACCAGACCATCACTGTCACTGTCAATGGTGTAAGCTTCGAGATGGTGTATGTGGAGGGCGCCAGCTTCGATATGGGAGCTACCTATGAGCAGGGGAGCGACGCGGATAGTGACGAGTATCCTGTGCACATTGTCACGTTAAGCGACTACTATATAGGGAAGTGTGAGGTGACGCAGGAGCTGTGGAAGGCAGTGATGGGCAGCAACCCGAGCTTGTTCAAGGGAGCGCAGAACCCTGTTGATCGAGTGAGCTGGAACGACTGCCAGAATTTTATAAAAAAATTGAACAGCCTTACGGGCAGGACGTTCCGTCTTCCTACGGAGGCTGAGTGGGAGTATGCGGCGCGAGGAGGCAACCAGAGCAGCCACTACAAATATAGCGGTAGCGACAATATAGGTGACGTGGCATGGTATTCTTCCAACAGCGGTGACAAGACCCACGCTGTAGGAACAAGGACTGCCAACGAGCTTGGGATATACGACATGAGCGGCAACGTGTGGGAGTGGTGCTCTGACTGGTACGGCGGCTACAGCGCGGGTGCGCAGACCAACCCGCAGGGACCATCGTCAGGCTCTCGCTGCGTCCTTCGTGGTGGTAGTTGGAACCGCAGCGCGAGGTTCTGCCGTGTCTCGAATCGTCTCAACTGCAGCCCTGGCAACAGTCTCAACGGCAACGGTCTCCGCCTCGTCCTCGTTCCTTAGGATTAGGGGTGGGGTCGAGAGTCAATAGTCAACGGTCTATGGTCTATGGTCAACAGTCAATTGGATTGGGAATAATTGCTCAAAACTCACGGCTCAAGGCTTTTTTGTTTAAGGGTTTAAGAGTTTAAGGAGTTTAAGAGTCAATAGTCAACGGTCAATGGTCAACAGTCGATAGTCAACGGGATTGTGGTTGGGAATAATTGCTCAAAACTCACGGCTCAAGGCTTTTTTGTTTAAGGGCTTAAGAGTTTAAAGTTTAAGAGTCAATAGTCAACAGTCAATGGTCAATTGGGTTGGGAATAATTGCTCATAGCTCAAGCCTCAAACCTCACGGCTCAAAGCTTTTTGTTGAAAAAAACCATTAATTTGTCTCTCTCCCAAACGTTTTCTTTGTACCTTTGCGGTCAGAATAAAGATTTATTAAAACCAAAAACGGAGG
>SAMEA3663297__coassemble_289_pt1 | contig 30557 bp, 24 predicted proteins | sample SAMEA3663297__metabat2_high_PE_006 | metagenome-assembled genome bin SAMEA3663297 (sample SAMEA3663297) | pig gut metagenome | biome: pig gut; feature: pig-associated habitat; material: faeces | place: China | collected 2013 | reverse complement strand
GCGCATACTCCTGCAAGCTGTCTGTTTTTGCGCGAACGCACAAATCTCATTTTGTTCTCCATTTTTAATACTTTTTAGTAATTGTTACCGTCTGAAAAATAATCTTTCTTTATAAATACAAAAATAATAATTTCTTTCAAACAAAGAACTTAAAATTTCAGCATTATAACGATACGTTTTAAATTTTGCTGCAAACGAGGCAAAAATTTATTAAAAGTAGAAAAAAAATCGGTCGGGCACCACACTAAGGGAGTGTTGAGACGGTGCGGCGAGGCGCGATCAGTCCAAGGAGATACCAAACCTTGCGGCGTAGCGTGCCTTTTCTTCCGGAGTGTTATCTTTTATTAGCATCATAAGTTCCTCTTTAGGATAATCCTCAAAGCGCAGGAAGAGGAGACCGTCGAGAGTGTTATTAAAGTCAGGGTCAACATTAAAGCACAGGAACTTGGCATTAATCTTTAGATACTTCTTGAACAGAGTAGGCATACGGAAATCGCCATTGCTCAGCTTCATAAGATAACGGTCGAACTTGTCAACAGAGTCCATATTTTTCTCCATGAGGACATTGACATCCACCTTGTTAAAATCAGGGACGAACGGGGTTTTAGGCGTGATAAGCCGGGACATCTCCTCGTCAGAATGTTTGGTCTTAACATAATGGACGATAATGCTTTGATAGAATTTCGGGAACCAGCTGCTAATGCTCACGGGTCCGATGAAGTACTTCATTTCCGGATACTTGACTATTGAGAGCATCAGTCCTTTGAACAGCAGCATCAGAGGGAATATATCTTTTTGATAGTCAACGGAGACGTATGAGCGGCCGAGTTCCATGGTATAGGAGAGGAAATTCTCGAGGCTTGGGTCGATAGAGAAGAGCGAGTTAATATAGAAGCCCTTGATGCCATACTTCTTGATGATTTCATCACCGAGGCCGATACGGTAGCCGCCGGCGACAGCCTGTTGTTTTGAATCCCAGAGGATAAGGTGTTTGTAATAGGCGTCATAAGAGTCGGTATCGATATTATTCCCGGTGCCTTCGCCCACAGCGCGGAAGGCTTCCTCCCTGCGTCGGCCAATCTCGTGCATCATATTAGGAATATCGTCATAATCAGCGAGATAGCACTCATAGTCGGCGGTGGAAAACAGCAGTGATTTCTCTTTGATATTATGAAGTTCCCTTGCGAGTTCGGATGGGCGTGAAGGAGCGTCGATAGGGTCGTACGACTTATTGACCGTTTTCCTGCCATCAGTTGCAGCGATGTTAGCCTGAAGTGCGTAGCTACGGCTCCTCAGATATGCCGACAAGGCCTCCGGGGACTCATACTGCGAGAGTTCTGACTGAAGCATAGGCTTACCTATCTTCATGACAATCTTCGTATTACGCTTATTGAGCAGCTCTCTGACAAGACGAAGGGTGGCCAAGAACGAATTTATTTTAGAGCAGAAATAGAACATGCGGGAGTTAGTGCCGTCGAAATAGACGGGTATGACCGGCACGTTGGTTTTCTGGATTATTTTCGCGATAGAAGGTGCCCAAGCAATATCGTCGGGATAGTCATGTCCGTGATAGCGAGACACTTCACCAGCGGGGAACACTCCGAGCCCGTGGCCTTCCTTCAGCTGTTGTAATGATGCCTTGATGCCGTTCACGCTGCTCTTCCATTCCGGGTTATCTGAGAACGGGTTGACGGCGAAGAAGACGTCCTTAAGGTTTGGGATATAAGACAAGATGAAGTTCGCCATGACTTTGAAATCGGGGCGCACCTTAGAGATGACGTGATAAAGGATGATGCCTTCCATCGCGCCGAAAGGATGGTTCGACACTATCATGAAGGGACCGTCCTTCGGGATATTATTGAGCTCGTTGTCGTCAACATCGAACGTGGTGTTGTAGATACGGAGCATATCCTCGGTGAACTCCCTGTTCTTAAGGTCGGCAGAAGGCGAATAGAGTTTGTTAATTTTCCTAAATCCCAAGGCATTCATTCCCAACGCCACAAGCGGTTTCAGCAAAGGATTCAGCTTCAAAAAACTAATAATATCGTTACTTGTGATAAGTTTCTTCATCTCAATATTTTATGGCGACAAAAATAAAAAATTTTTTAATTTGAAAAATAATTATTTTTAATGTAAAGTATCAGCAACAATCAAAAAAAAATCTTATTTTTGCAGATAAATTTTTGAGAAACAACATAAATATTATAGCAATGAAGAAAATCTTATTACTTGGAGACGAGGCTATTGCACAGGGAGCTATTGATGCCGGATTATCTGGTGTTTACGCCTATCCTGGCACGCCGTCAACAGAGATTATGGAATTCATCCAAGGCTCTAAAGATGCGAGAGAGCGCAGCATTCGTGCATTATGGTCATCAAATGAGAAGACTGCAATGGAGTGCGCCCTTGGAATGTCATATTCCGGGAAGCGTTCCATGGTGTGTATGAAGCACGTAGGATTAAATGTGGCTGCTGACCCGTTCATCAACTCATCTATCACAGGTGTCAATGGCGGCATGGTTGTGCTTGTTGCTGACGATCCTTCGATGCACTCCTCACAAGACGAGCAGGACTCACGCACATACGGCAAGTTCGCCATGATTCCGATATTGGAGCCGTCGAACCAGCAGGAGGCCTACGACATGACACGCTACGCTTTCGACCTGTCAGAAAAGATTGGCACTCCTGTCATGATACGTGTGACGACACGACTCGCACACTCACGTTCAGGTGTGGAATGCAGCGATAAACGCGAGCAGAACGAGCTCCATCTGCCTTCGAACCTACGTCAATTTGTGCTTCTTCCTGCCATTGCAAAGAAACAGTACAAGTCGCTGCTCTCAAAGCAGTCGGACATGGAGCAGGAGAGCATGACGAGAGGCTTCAACCAGTATTTCGACGGAGCTGACAAGAGCAAGGGCATCATCACCTGCGGTCTTGCATACAACTATTTGAAAGAGAACTTCAACAACGAGCCAATACCTTATCCTGTATTGAAGATTTGCCAATATCCTCTTCCTGTCGAGATGATAAAGAAGATATATGACGAGTGCGACGAGCTTGTGATTATGGAGGAGGGTTATCCTATTGTTGAGGATATGATAAAGGGAGTGCTTAACAACGGCAAGACGATACATGGCCGTACTGACGGCACTTTGCCACGCGATGGGGAGCTGAACCCTAACCTTATAGCCATTGCGCTCGGAATGCCAAACGAGATAGGCGCGCCAATACCTGAATTAGTGAAGGCCCGTCCTCCAAAATTGTGCGACGGATGTCCACACTGGGACTCATTCAAGGCGTTGAACGAAGCATTGTCAGAATACAGCAAGGGCAGAGTGTTCGGCGACATCGGGTGCTACACCCTCAGCGCAATGCCACCGCTCGAGTCAATAAACAGCACCGTTGACATGGGAGCATCAATCACCATGGCCATCGGAGCCTCGGAAGCCGGGCTCACACCAGCCGTTGCCTGCATCGGTGACTCTACATTCACACACTCAGGCATGACAGGACTTCTCGATGCCGTAAACAACAAAAACAATATCGTTGTGATGATTCTCGACAACTCAACAACAGGTATGACGGGCGGCCAGAAGTCATCCGCAGAAGGACGTCTTGAAAGCATCGTCAAAGGTCTCGGCGTTGAGCCAGAACATGTTAGAGTCATCAAGCCATTGGCAAACCAGCACGACATCAACGTACAGATAATCAAAGAAGAACTCGCATACGAAGGAGTGTCAGTCATCATCCCTCGCCGCGAATGTATCCAGACATTAAGCAGAAGAATGCGCGCAAAAAAAGCAGCTGAGAAGAAATAATTAACGTAAACAACTGAAAGACATGAAAAAAGATATTATTTTAGCAGGTGTCGGCGGCCAGGGTATCCTGAGTATCGCTTCATGTATCGGCATCGCAGCAGTTGAAGAGAACCTCTATCTGAAACAAGCAGAGGTTCACGGAATGAGCCAGCGCGGCGGCGACGTGCAGTCACACCTCCGTCTCTCATCAAACGAGATAGCCTCCGACCTTATACCGGAAGGAAAAGCTGATATGATTATCTCCGTCGAGCCTATGGAGGCATTACGCTACCTCCCAATGCTCTCAAAAAACGGCGTCATCATCACAGCAAGCGAGCCCTTCATCAATATTGACAACTATCCGGAAGTGGAGAAAGTTTATGAGGAACTGAAGAAACATAACGCCATCATCGTCGATGCTGACACAATAGCCAAAGAATGTGGTAACATCCGCGCCGCCAACATGGTGATTTTCGGTGCCGCAGTCCCTTCACTCGAAATAGACATGCAGACAATTGAAAACAGTATCAGGAAACAATTCGGAAGCAAAGGCGAGGAAGTGGTCGAACTTAACCTCAAGGCTGTAAAGGCCGGTTTTGAACAAGCTACCAAGAAATAACACGTCATCTTATTATTGAGTGAAGACGAGGACAACCCTCCCTTCACTCAATTTTTCTTGAAGAAATGAAGAAGCTTATACCTATATTAATAATATGCGCACTACTCATCTCTTGTGGTGGGAAAGAAAACAGAGAACGCTCTATTTCAAAAAAACACGAGCCTAAATTCCTGTACGGAGTCTGCATCGATTCCCTCGACATTATTGAAGATGTGGTGAAGAAAGGCGATTACCTTTCAAAGATATTATTAGATAAAGGCGTGAGTTACAACACTATAGAATATCTATCCAAGAACAAACGCAACGTCCTCAACCCTACGAAGATAAAGGTTGGCAACAAATACACCTTCCTGATGTCGCGCGACAGCGTGCCACAGCCGAAGTTCTGGATTTATGAGTTTGACAAATTGAATTACGCCGTCTATTGTCTGAGCGACTCCATCAGTGCGTGGAGCGGACAAAAAGAGGTGATAACGAGAGTGGAACATGTTGGCGTGGAGATAAAATCAAGCTTATGGAACGCCATGGTTGATGCCGGCTGCGACCCGAACCTTATCCTTGAGCTTTCCGACATCTACGCATGGACCATCGACTTCTTCGGCATTCAAGAAGGCGACTCCTGCAAGGTCATCTTTGAGAAGCAATACATAGACGACGACACTGTGTCATGTGGAATAGGCGACATCTTAGCCGCTTATTTCAAGAACAGCGGTGAAGGTCATTACGCCTTTGCCTACACTCAGGACGGGAAGAAAGAGTATTTCGACGAGGAAGGCGCGAACCTTAGAAAGGCGTTCTTAAAAGCACCGCTTAACTACAGGAGGATAAGCTCAAAATTCTCCAACGGGAGGATGCACCCGATATATCATGTTGTGCGTCCTCATCACGGGGTGGATTACGCCGCACCATCGGGAACACCTGTACAAACCATTGGCGACGGCACTGTGATAGAGAAAGGCTGGGACAACAAAGGTGGTGGCAACTACATGAAAATCAAACACAACAGCACTTACACCACAACATACATGCATCTTAAAGGCTTCGCTAAAGGCATCTCTAAAGGCTTAAAAGTAAAACAAGGCCAAGTGATAGGCTACGTGGGAAGCACCGGAGCATCGACAGGTCCGCATCTCGACTTCCGCCTACAGAAGAACGGCACCTACATCGACCCTCTGAAATTCAAGTCACCAAGTGCCGACCCAGTGAAGAAGGAGGACATAGAGAGATACAAGAGAGACATACAGGTGTATATCGACACCCTCAAGGAACATTAAAAAACTGCCCGAAACATTTGGTCCCGGACAGTATTTTGTTCCTTTATCATAAAAGCATTATTGCTGTATCACCTTGTCAACAGGTAAAAGGCTTTTGCCTTCCTCAAGAGCCTTCCGCACCTTGGCAGAACCTTTCACAACAACAAACCTATTATCCGATTGAACCACCTCTAAAGGCTCGCAACAACAACCGGGAGCATCGTTCTCTATGGTCAGTGATTTGGCGCACAGCCATACCTTTGAATACTCTCTTCCTTCATTGGCAGCTGTAAAACATTGATATACAAGCTCGTTTATCTCATCTTTTGAGGCATAACTCGTGTCAACAATCAAATCAAAGTTGTTGAAGTCGGTAACATCGCAACCATAAAACGACTTATATCGAAGCAGTTCGCTTTTTCTTCTGTCGATAATCTCCTGACGTGCCGTCGCCTTATCGGCATAAGACTCGCTGACGCGGCCGGTATCATTGAAGATACGGTCAGTGGCAGTATCCACATCAACATAAAGATAAATCTTGAAGGAGTCGGGGACGAAATGCCACGCCATGCGTGAGTCAAAGATTATCTTGTCGTCAGATTTCCCAAGTTCAGCGATAGTATCATCAACATAATTGTCATATTTAGGGTTATTCTCAATGAACTCGTTAAACTCTTTTGCCGACATATTAAACTTTGCGGCAAGTTGGCGGAAAAGGAGGCCTGCTGACACTATCCTAAAAGGGATCTTGCTAATGAGATAATTTGCGACAGTGCTTTTACCGCTGCCGAGTTCTCCTGTCAGTGTGATATGATTCATATTATTTCTCAATAAAAATTAACTATCTTTGGTTTGATTAGTAGTTTGAATACCTTCAGTGATTCTCTCATTAATTTTGCGGACCACCTTCAGAGGCGCGATAATGAGAGCCATAGAAATCTCTAAAATATAGCTCAGCCATGCGGGCGGATAGGTTGTAAAAATCTGGCAAGCGATAAAGATTATAGTGAAAGACATAAAAAGGAATTTCCCGTATCTATGCTTTGTGATAACCAGCGCAAGGCTCACAATGATACAGACGATGAGCGCCCACATAGTGATGAAGAGCGCGTAATGATAAGCCACTACCGTATCACTAAGGTTTTCAGCGAAATAAGCCCTGTCAAAAACAGTGTTATAAGTTATGACGATATAAGATAGCAAAAAGAAATAAAGGATATAGTAAGTCATAGCGAAAGTAACGACAAGCTTCACTCCTAACGTAACATGTTTACGTTCAACGAATAATCCTTTATTATTCACCTCTTCAGCCATCACCGCATATCTCTTTTATAATACACTAAATACCAGACAACAAAAATTACGGTCATAATAACGTCCGACAAAGCAGATGTCCCCATAGGTCTATAGATAAACCAGAAGGAGCAGATAAGGATAAGTATCTGGGCTAAGGTATAGATATGGAATCCTTTTTTCTGCAGTTTCCACATATAATATACGCCGATGAATGATGCAGCAAAAAGAAGAGCAGAGATAAGGTAATAGATTCTATTCACCGAGAAAAGAGCCTCCATTGCGTTCAGGCTCACTTCCGCTTGTTCACCGAGTTGTTCAATCAGGTCAGAAATAACGCCATCATCATCTGACAACATCTTCTTCATAGTATCATACATGAAGAAAGTGGAGAGATAAGCGATAGTCTGATAAACACTATTAATAAAGGAGAGGATACATAAGAATGACAGCATGAATTGGCGTTGCGGCTTAGGATTCATGAAATCATCGTATTGTTCCAAGTTATTATCTTCCATTGCATTAAAAACAAAAAGCCGGGACAAGGAGATGTCCCGACTTAATAAACGTATTATTTTTCAAAAATCTTTTCACCGAGTTGATAATTCTTCAGGAAGTCAACTGACTTGGCTATCTCGGTGTACATCACCTTGTCAACTTTCACGAACTCAACGACTTTACGGTATTCTGACACGAAGTTCTCGATAAATGCTGACGACTTGACAGGTTTGCGGAAGTCGAGGGCTTGAGCTGCGTTAAACAGTTCTATGGCGAGTATTCTCTCAAGGTTGTTTGCTACGCGTAAGGCTTTTGTTGCGGCGTTGCCACCCATGCTGACGTGGTCTTCTTGTCCTTGAGATGACTCTATGCTATCTACAGAGGCCGGGGTACAGAGCTGTTTGTTCTGGCTTACTATGGCTGCTGCTGCATATTGAGGAATCATGAAGCCTGAGTTGAGGCCTGGTTCAGCGACGAGGAAAGAAGGCAGTCCGCGTTTACCTGCGATGAGCTGGTAAGTTCTTCTTTCGGAGATGTTTCCGAGTTCTGACATTGCCATAGCGAGGAAGTCGAGGCTCAGAGCGAGAGGTTGGCCGTGGAAGTTACCTGCTGATATCACGAGGTCTTCGTCTGGGAAGACGGTAGGGTTATCGGTGACGGCGTTAATCTCTTCTCCAAGTATTTGAGCCACGTATGCGATAGCGTCTTTTGATGCGCCATGTACCTGAGGTATGCAGCGGAACGAATACGGGTCTTGTACATGTTGTTTCTCACGTGATATCATCTCGCTGCCATTGAGGAAGGCGCGGAAACGTTCTGCAGTGAGAATCTGTCCTCTATGGTGACGTATCTGGTGAATCTGGTCATAGAAAGGCTCTATTCTGCCATCGAAGGCGTCGAGGGAGACGGCGCCAATCATATCAGCGAGATACTGCAGGCGGAAAGCCTTGAGGAGGACGTATGTGCCGTATGAGCACATGAACTGTGTGCCGTTGAGGAGTGCGAGACCTTCCTTCGACTGAAGAGTGATAGGCTCCCATCCGAAGATGGCGCAGACCTCTGCCGCAGGACGAATCTCACCTTTATAATGGACCTCTCCGAGACCGAGAAGTGGCAGCATAAGGTTTGCGAGCGGTGCAAGGTCGCCCGACGCTCCAAGTGAACCAAGGTCATAGACAACAGGCAGCACATCATTGTTGAAGAAGTCAATAAGACGTTGTACAGTGACAAGTTGTACGCCAGAGTTGCCATACGACATGTTCTGTATCTTGAGGAGAAGCATGATACGGATAATCTCTTTCGGCACAAGGTCGCCAGTGCCACAAGCGTGCGACATCACGAGGTTTTTCTGTAATGTGCTGAGGTCTTCTTTTGAGATGTTGACATTGCACAATGAGCCGAAACCTGTTGTAACACCGTAGATTGGCACCGTCTGGTTCTCCATCTTCTTATCGAGATAGTCGCGGCATTTCTGAATACGCTGCTTTGCATCTTCTGACAGAGCGAGTTGATAATGTTCAGTGATGATACGGTTTACTTGCTCAAAAGTGAGTGTCTCTGTTGAAATATAATGTGTCTTCATTTCTTTGTTTATTTTTTTATTACTTCTATGATTTTTTCTGCATTTATTGTCTCTTGCCGGCCTTCTTTCATCCATTTCACCGAGAAAGTCTTGTTGCTGACCTCCGACTCGCCTGCCATCACCACCACCGGGATATTCCTCTGGTCAGCATATTTCATCTGTTTCTGGATTTTGACAGCATCGGGATATATCTCCGCGTTGACACCCTCACGACGCAGCTGACGCAGGTAAGGCAGGCAGTACATCTCCTCCTCATGGCCGAAGTTCAGGAACAGCACCTCGGTGCTCTCCGCGTTCTTCTCCGGGAACAATGACAGCTCCGACATCACATCGTAGATACGGTCGGCGCCGAAGCTGATACCCACGCCAGAGACGTTAGGAAGCCCGAAGATACCGGTGAGGTTATCGTAACGGCCGCCTCCCGATATGCTGCCCATCGCCACGTCTCTCGCCTTCACCTCAAAGATTGCGCCGGTGTAATAGTTCAGCCCGCGGGCAAGAGTAAGGTCTAACTCATATTCAATATCCAGCCCAAGAGCCTCCACATAGTCGAACAGCGTCTCAAGCTCGCTTATCCCCTTCTCCCCCACTTCTATGCCTGCCATCATCTCCTTCAGCTTCGACATCTTCTCGCGTGAGCTGCCCGTCATGAATAAGATAGGCTGCAGCTTCGCTATCGATTCAGCATCAAGACCTTTGGTGGCAAGCTCTGTATTCACAGCTTCGACTCCCACCTTATCAAGCTTATCAATGGCGACGGTGATATCGACAAGAGCATCAGGCTTGCCAATATATTCGGCTATTCCGGCAAGCACTTTACGGTTGTTTATCTTCAACACAACACGTATCCCAAGCTTCCCGAATACCTCATCAACAATCTGTACAAGCTCAGCCTCATTAAGGATTGAGTCGCTGCCGATAATATCAACATCGCATTGGTAGAACTCACGATAACGCCCTTTTTGTGGACGGTCGGCCCTCCATACAGGCTGAATCTGATAACGCTTGAACGGAAAGGCAATCTTGTCGCGGTACTGTACAACAAAACGGGCAAACGGAACTGTAAGGTCGTAGCGAAGTCCTTTCTCACATATCCTCGGAGCAAGCTTGTCAGAACTGAAAGACTCGCCATCTTGCTCCACACCCGACATGAAATCACCCGAATTAAGAATCCTAAACAACAATTTGTCTCCCTCATCTCCATATTTGCCCAATAACGTTGAGAGATTCTCCATAGAAGGCGTCTCTATCGCTTGAAAACCAAATCTTTTAAATACTGACTTTATAGTATCAAATATATAATTGCGACGCATCATGACCTCCGGAAGGAAATCGCGTGTGCCTTTTGGAATAGAAGGTTTCTGTGCCATGTTTCTTTTTATTACAATTTGCAAAAATAATCTTTTTTTTGAATGTATTATTAATAATGTGATAATATTACGAAAATATAGACTATGGGTTCATTTTGTTATTCTTGACAGCACTAACATCTCACCTCGTAAATGTGAATAAACGACAATAAATGATAATTGCTCTTGTTGTTTCCGGGCAGAACAAGTTTTCTTGATAATTGTAGATAAAGGAACGAGTAGCTTGGGATATGAAAGTCAGAGAGGAAGCTCTATCATGGGCAGACTTTATCGCAAAGAATCACGGTGACCTTATCGCCTACGACTGTGGTTCCGAAGACGAATTTGGAGTTGCTGTCCTTGAGTCCGAGTTTTTTCCTGAGGCACACTGCGTCGAGCGGGAAGTTACGCACCGCCACCGAAGCAGCGTCACAAAGTTTTAGCATCTCGGATTTTGTTTTTTTGTTGAAAGGCATAGAATCCAGCACCTTGAAGACGCGTCCGGGGAAGTCAGGGACAAGGGTGTCGGAGGTGTACAGATGGCTGTTCGCATGCAGCTTCTCTATTGCAAAGCGTTGAGACACAAGTTTAAACACGCCTGCCTTCATCAGAGCCGCGTTAGGTTCGTAAAGATACTTCTTTATTGAATGAGCGAAAGAAGGAACTGCATCTTGCTCTTCATCTTGTTCGAAATCGAAAACGGAGCATTGGTCAGCGTCAACGATGTTAACACAATGGAGGCGTATCTTGCCACTGAATCCGTTTTCAATCATGACAAGTGTCTCCTTGCATTCGTTTCTTACTGCTACGAAATACATGTCTCTGATATCATTAAGTTCATTGATAATCATAGAGACATCGAGCATTGGGGAAGTCTTTATCAGCACGAAGGAGGCTTTTTGTGAAAACAGTTCCTGCATCTGTACCACATCAGGGCTGCAGTCGTGAAGCGAGACCATTTTTCTGTTAAAGTCGTCACGGCGTGCCGGGTCAACGAAAAGGAGGTCGAAATGACGGGATTCATGAGAGAGGAAAGAAGGAGCGTCATCGTTAAAGACGTTGATATTCTTACCGATAGCATGGAAGTTATTCTCTGCAAGACGGCACAGTTCTGGTTGTCGTTCAATGTAGCAAGAGATGTCGAAGTTATCCGATAAGAAAGATGTATCGATGCCGAGGCCACCGGTGAGGTCGGCGAAGAGCGAGGGGTTTCGCAAGGCTGTATGGCGAGTGATGTTCCTTTTGAAGGCTGCTGTCAGCTCAGAGGAGCATTGTTCCACGGAGAGATGGTTAGGGAAGAGTAGTTCGGAGTTCGATGCCCATGACGGCACTTTCTTGGAGAGGAGTTGTCGGGCTTGTATCTGGTTAAGGACGAACATCTTATCAATGCCGGGAGGGAAGTCACGGAGTGCAAGATTTCGCACGTCATCATTAAGATGACGTGCGATGAAATCCTTAGTGTTTATGTCGTTCAAATGCTATTCTTTTTTACTTTACTAATCCAGTTCATGAAGAGGCACACACATACTATGGTGATGGTGCCGGCGAGTATTATCGCCACGTTGCCGTTGAGGCCGACGCCTTCAATATATTTACCTGCCGGGAACTGAAGGATATATGTTATTGTCACCATAGTCATAAACATGGCGGGTATCAGTGATATTATGTAGTTTTTCTTATTCAGAGCGAGGAACACGGTGATGGTCCAGAGGGTGAACACCGATAGTTGCTGGTTACACCATGAGAAGTAACGCCACACCACATCGAAGCCGTTGCTGTCGGACAGGGTGAAGATGAGGGCTATGGCGGTGATGGCGAAGAGCGGCAGGCTTATGACGAGGCGGCTGCTTATCTTCTTCTGCTGCATGTGAAGTCCGTCGGCAATAATCATACGGGCGGCGCGAAGGGCGGTGTCGCCACTTGTGATAGGGGCGGCAATGACACCGAGAATGGCGAGGAATCCTCCTAAGGGGCCGAGCCAGCTCTTAGAGATAGCCATCACGATGTCGGCGGGCTGCTGGCTTGCGCCGAACTCATTATAATAAGATGTTGCTGCCGCTGCCCATACGAGAGCCACAATGCCTTCGGCCACCATGGCACCGTAAAACACAAGCCTTCCGTACTTCTCATTCTTGATACATCTTGCCATCATAGGCGACTGCGTGGCATGGAACCCGCTGATGGCTCCACAAGCGATGGAGATGAACATCATAGGGAAGATAGGCGAGTGACTGTCCATATATTTCGTGCCGAAGCCGTTCCACATCTCTGGAAGGTCAGGCCATCTGACGAAAAGCACCACCATGATGCCGAAAGCCATGAACAACAGCACGAAGGCGAAAAGCGGATACACCTTCCCGATGATTTTGTCGATAGGGAACATCGTTGCCAAGAGATAATAAAGGAAGATGACGACAATCCAGAAGTAGAGGTTGAAGAAGTCGGGGGTAATCTTGTCAAGGATGGCGGCAGGCTGCGAGATGAAGGTGACGCCGACAAGCACCATGAGTATTATGGAGAACACCACCATTATCTTCTGAATGATATTTCCGAGGTAGGAGCCAATGATCTGGGGGAGGCTCTGGCCGCCACTTCTGACAGAAATCATGGCGGAGACGAAGTCATGCATCGCGCCGGCGAAGATGGTGCCTAACACAATCCACAGGTAAGACGAGGTCCCGAACTTGGCACCCATTATCGCGCCGAAGATAGGGCCGAGACCCGCGATGTTGAGGAACTGTATCATGAAGATCTTCCATGTTGGCATGGGCACATAGTCAACGCCGTCGGCTTTAGATACAGCGGGCGTGACATTCTGCGGGTTGATATCTAACAGTCTTGCGAGATACTTTCCATAAAAAACGTATCCCAACACAAGGACCACAAGGGCAATAGTAAACGTTATCATAGCAATGGAATTATTATTCTTTTTGTCCGAACTCCATTAGGTAAGCTTTAATAAACTCATCAATCTTGCCGTCCATCACGCCCTGCACATTGCTGGTCTGGTAGTTGGTGCGATGGTCTTTGACGCGGCGGTCATCGAAGACGTAGGAGCGTATCTGCGAGCCCCATTCTATCTTCTTCTTGCTTGCCTCAATCTTATTTCTTTCTTCGAGACGATGCTGCAACTCCTTGTCATACAGCTGTGACTTCAGCAGTCGCAGGGCGTTCTCCTTGTTCTTCGGCTGGTCGCGCGTCTCTGTGTTCTCAATGAGTATCTCTTCTTCATGACCGTCATAAGGGTCTTTATACTGGTATCTGAGGCGCACTCCCGACTCCACCTTATTGACGTTCTGTCCGCCGGCACCGCCGCTACGGAAGGTGTCCCAGGTGAGCCGCGACTGCTCGATGACGACCTCAATGGTGTCGTCGATAAGAGGCGACACAAACACCGAGGCGAACGATGTCATTCGTTTGCCCTGCGCGTTGAAAGGTGATACACGCACAAGACGATGCACGCCGTTCTCGCCCTTGAGATAGCCATAGGCATAGTCGCCCTCTATCTCCATAGTCACCGACTTGATGCCTGCATCATCACCATCAAGAATATTGCTTATCCTGACCTTATAGTCATGAGCCTCAGCATAACGCATATACATCCGCATCAGCATCTCCGCCCAGTCCTGCGACTCCGTGCCACCTGCACCAGCATTGATCTTCAACACACAGCTCATAGAGTCGGCCTCCTCATGAAGCATGTTCCTGAACTCAAGGTCCTCCACAAGCTTCAAGGTATGCGCATATTGGACATCAACCTCCTCTTCCGTCGCCTCACCCTCTTTCGCAAAGTCGTACAACACCTCAAGGTCCTCATTAGCCTTCACTATCTCGTCAAAAGCATTGACCCAACTCTTGATGTCACGCATCTTGTGCATCACCACCTTACCGTTCTTGGGGTCGTCCCAAAAACCATCAGCCTTGGTCTTCTCCTCTAACTCCGCTATCTGTGACAACTTCGTGTCAATGTCAAAGATACCTCCTCAAGGCATCAATCCTCTTACATAACTCTTTCTGGTTTTCCGATGTAATCATAATTCACTTTTTTCAAAGGCGCAAAATTATGAAAAAGTTTCAGATTCCCCAAAAGTCACTTTATTTTTTTCATGGAATTTTATACAAATCCAATCCGAACTACACCTATTAATAAAGAGGCAGACAACGTCTCGTCACCATCTCATAGAAAAACGTTAAAGATTTTTACAAAATGACATTCTTTTTCAGATAATAAGGCGAAGGCTTCCGAATCATTGTATCTCTTTCAAGATGCTCCACACCAAATCAGGCTCAAAGCCTTTCTGAATAGCATATTTCGCAAGCTTCATGCGCCGAATATAGTCGTCAGCCTCGTTAACTTTCTTCGATTTAAGAATCCTAATGAGCTCCTCACGATAAGAGTCCTTGTCTATTTCCGACATCGCGGCGGTGATTATTTCGTTGGCGACACCCTTATTCTGAAGCGACAGACGGATCTTCTTCACACCCCATTTGTTGTGGTTCAGTTTACTTCTCACAAATATCCGGGCATAACGCTCATCATCAACAAAGCCATCTTCAACAATCATTTTCAATAACTTATCTTTTTCAGAAGACGAAATATCGAAAGAATCGAGCTTCGTTTTTACCTCCGACAAGCATCTCTCCTGATAAGAACAATAGTGAAGAATCTTCTTTAAAACCAAGTCAAAATCCTGTTCCATAAGGCAAAGGTACAAATATTTTTCATTTTTTTCTCCACAATATTATTTTTTATGTATTTTTACAAAAATTTTACGATAATGAGAAACGCTATTATGACAATAGCTGCATTGCTTGGGATATTAGTATTATCGAGTTGCAGCAAAGACAATGTGAAAGAAGAGACAATCAACGGGTTCAACATCCAGTGGGAAGGTGAATTAAACAAGAAGCAGAAAGATGTGATCCGGTTGATGATAAAGGACATGGTGTTTGTTGAGGGCGGAGATTTCCAGATGGGAGCTACGGCAGAGAGCGACAGCATGATAAACTACGACAGCGAGGCGGGAGAATACGAGTCGCCAGTGCATAAGGTCAATGTCAGCTCATTCTATATCAACAAGTTCGAGTTGACGCAAGACCAATGGGAGGCTGTCACGGGCAAGACACCGGGCGATGACACCACCTTACAGTGGGAGCAGCAGTACGGCAAGGGCGACAAGTACCCTGCGTACAGGATGTCGTTCACTCAGGCCACAGAGTTCATCAACAAACTGAATGACTACACGGGGCTTAGATTCAGCCTTCCTTCCGAGGCACAATGGGAATACGCCGCGAGAGGAGGAAAGAACATCAACTATCACAAATATGCTGGCAGCGACAATGTCGGCGATGTGGCATGGACAAGCAACGACGCCACCAAATGCAACAAGGTTGGCGGCAAGAACCCTAACGAGTTAGGCTTATACGACATGAGCGGCAATGTATGGGAGATGTGCCTCGACTGGTATTCCGACTACACCTCAGCAGAGGTCACTGACCCGTTAGAGACCACATACTCAGGCTACAGAGTGTTCCGCGGTGGAAGCTGGAACAACTACCCGCGCCAAGCAAGAGTAACAAACCGTTACCAACAAGGTGTACACTATACCGATTACGAAACGGGATTACGATTAGTCCACCCAGCGCAATGACACTGAAGAAAATAGCACGATGGTCATTCGTAACATTAGGCATCATCTTCGCCATCATGATATTATTGGCGTTGACACCTATACCTTTTTACCTTCATCACTCCTTAGGGGAAAACGACGATCACGTTGAAAACGACTGTTTCACGCCACAACACATCATTCTTATGGGCGGTGCCGGGATGCCGTCGGAAAGCAACCTGATGCGGCTTTACTATTGCTCCAACATGTCGGTCATCTACGACTGCCCCGTGACAATAGTACACCCTTATGATTCGGTCTGCCATGCAAAAATGGAGGACTTCCTTGTAAAACAAGGTGTTACAAACACCATCACCCACGATACCATTGGCACAAACACACGTTCCCAAGTGTTAGGATTGAAGGACAACTACGCCGAGCTTCTCGACATCCCGATAGCCGTGGTGTCATCACCTGAACATATTCGGCGCACCATCAAATGTTTTAAGAAAGAAGGCTTTACAAACATTATTGGTATTCCGGCAGCAGAGGGGACGGTGGATTTCAACCTTTCCTTAGACGATCAGATATTATACGGGAACATCAACCTGCCGAATATCGAAAGCACAAAGATACGATACACATTCTGGAACTACCTCCAACTTGAGATAGTCGTCTTCCGGGAATATTTCGCCTTATTGTATTATAAGATAAAGGGTTGGATTTAGTTTCTCCCGAACAGACGCGTTATCCATTCTGTCTTGCCAAGGCGGCGCAAGGTGTTTATCACCCATTGCCTGTTCTCCGGTTTATACCAGAAGAAGAACCTTTGCTGAGCTATTTTCTCTTCTTTGGAGCGTGCGGTGAAGACAGGTTTGAGGGTGTAAGGGTCGTATCCTGAGTAATAAATCTCCGTTGCGAGGGTCATGGGCGTGGGCGTGAAGTCCTGCACCTGTTCGAGACGATAACCGAGCTCCTTGGTTTTCACTGCGAGTTCGGCCATATCAACGAGCCGGCATGACGGATGGCTTGAGATGAAATAAGGTATAAGCTGTTGATTCAGATGGTGTCTTTCATTGACGGCATCAAACTTCTTCTTCAGTTTGACAAACATGGAGAAAGGCGGTTTGCGCATCAGTTTTAGGACGTCGTCGCTCACTTGTTCGGGTGCTACTTTCAGGCGACCGCTGACATGCCTGAGCATCAGTTGTTCGAAATATTCATCATAGCCGAGGCTACCGTCGGGGTCGCTGTTTGAGAGGAAGAGGTCATAACGAATGCCGGAGCCTATGGTGACTTTCTTCACAGCAGGGTTTCTATCCACCTCGCGATACAGTTCAATCAGAGGATGATGGTCGGTGATGAGGTTCTTACATATTGAAGGTTGGATACATGTAGGGCGCGAGCATTTTTCGCAGAGGCTCTCATCTTTCCCGTGCATGCGGTACATGTTTGCGGAGGGGCCACCGAGGTCGGTGATATATCCTTTAAAATCAGGCATCATTGTCACCTGTTCCACTTCTTTCAAGATAGAGGCGCGGCTTCTTGAAGCGACGAATTTCCCTTGATGGGCGGAGATGGTGCAGAAGGCGCAGCCGCCGAAACAGCCACGATGTATATTCACCGAGTGCCGTATCATCTCGTAGGCCGGGATGGCGCCGCGCTTCGCATACTTAGGGTGTGGCATGCGCGTATAAGGCAGGTCGAAAGAGGCATCAATCTGCTGCTCCGTAAAAGTAGGATAGGGAGGATTGATATAAAGCATCTTCTCCCCCACCTGCTGCAAGAGACGAGCAGAACGCTTCTTATTCGACTCCTCCTCCACATGCCGGAAATTAGAGGCATACAGCCGCTTGTCCCTCAAACACACCTCGTGTGACACGAGAGTGATGTCATTCCATTCAGAAGCAACGAGTTCCGTCTTTTCTTTTAAGAAGAAAGTCTGAGGAACATTTGTTATCTCGTCTATCTTCTTTCCTGAATGGAGTTCTTTTGCAATCTGCACTATGCCGAGTTCTCCCATGCCATAGACGCCTAAATCGGCGTGAGAGTCAACGAGAATGCTTGGCTTCAGGGTGTCGGACCAATAGTCGTAATGGGTGACGCGGCGCAGTGAGGCCTCAATGCCGCCTATGACGACAGGCACATCGGGATAAAGTTGCTTTAAGATATTGGAATACACCACTGTAGCATAGTCGGGACGGAATCCTGCCACGCCGCCGGGGGTATAGGCGTCGTTGCTACGTAGGCGTTTGTTCGCGGTATAGTGATTCACCATTGAGTCCATGCAGCCGGCGGAGATACCGAAGAAGAGACGCGGCCTCCCGAATTTCTTGAAGTCGCGCAAGTCGTCACGCCAATTAGGTTGCGGGATCAGGGCGACCTTGAAATTTTCACGTTCAAGCACCCTTCCAATGACGGCGGCACCGAAGGCGGGATGGTCAACATACGCGTCACCCGTGATGATGATGATGTCAAGTTCGCTCCAACCTCTAAGGTCGCATTCTTTCTTTGTTATAGGAAGCCATTTCAACAAGTCCATGAGGCACTACATATTAAAAAACTCAAACAATGATTTACGGGCGTCGGCGAGTTTATCTTTCCAGATGTCCACCGAGTTCTGCCCCACCACGTCAGTGACGTATTTCACCGAGAAGAAAGGCAGGTTCATCACAGAGCACACATCAGCTTGTGCGGAAGCCTCCATATCAATGACATCGCCTTCAATATCAGACACTTCTGTCACGAAGCTATCGCCTGTATTGCATGTCCCGACGATAAAGTTTTTATCAGGGAGTATTGATAGGATGTCGGGAGGGAAGGCAATATAAGAGTTCACCTCACCGAGCACAAGGCGGCGCAAGTCCCTGTCAACAAAGCGGTTACACACCACGACATCACCCACATTATGATTCAGGGAGCCTGCTGTGCCGAAGTTCAACACAAGGTCAGGGCGATGAAAGATGACGGCGCGCATAAGGTTCAGAGCCGAGCGCACTTTTCCAACGCCGGTCTCCAAATAAACAAGCTCATGATGCGGCATACATACGTCAACCCTCTCATCACCAAGGGCATAGGTCAACAGTATCTTCATGGCAGAATAATATTATTACATAATGAAATAGCGATAAACGACATCAGGCCCGTTCCAATTTGCAAAGCGTCCTCGTCAATGTCGAATGTAGATGTATGTTGTTTAGAGTCAATGCCTTTTGAGACGTTAGAGACACCAATTCTATAGAAGCATGAAGGGAAAGCTTGGGAATAAAAGGCGAAGTCGTCGGCGGTCATCATCTGTGGGATATCCAGCACTTTGCTTGGGCCGAGGTATTCGGATGCCAAGAGGCGGCATTTCTCTGTCAAGGCGTTGTCATTGATGAGAGACGGGTACCCGTTCTCGATAAAGACATCGGCGGAGCAGCCAAAAAGAGCGGCGGTGTCGTGGGATAATGCGGAGATAATGGATTTCATGGCGGCACGTTTTTTCTCATTGAAAGTACGCATGGTGCCTTTCATTGATACCTGCGGAGGCACCACGTTATAAGTGCCGTCAGCGATAAGGCTGCCAAAACAGAGCAGGCCGTCCGAACGGAGGGCTACAGTGTCCGATTCAGGAAACATCTTCGACAGGCGGGAGACGATGTCGGCGGCGGCGAGAAGAGCGTTGGAGCGTTCGGAAGGCTTTGCCGCATGCCCGCCCCTTCCTCTAATAATAATATTCACCTCATCGCACGAAGCCATGAACGGGCCTTGATGAAATCCCACACAGCCACATTGCAGGTCGGGAAAGACATGCTGCCCTACAACAAAATCAACATCTTTCAGTGCGCCATTGGCAAGCATCAGCGACGCCCCACCCGGCAGTTTCTCCTCACCCGGCTGGAACACGAACTTTATCTTACCGGAGAAAGAGCCTCTCAAATCATGAATGATAGAAGCCGCACCAAGAAGCATAGCCGTGTGCGCATCATGTCCGCATGCATGCATAACACCTTCATTTACAGAACGATATTCACAAGAGCTCTCCTCCTTGATAGGAAGAGCGTCCATATCGGCACGAAGAGCGATAGTAGCACCTCCGGGAAGAGCGGCAGTGCCAACAACAGTGGCGACAACACCATACCCGGCAACATCTGTCTCAAAAGCAATTCCTTTTGAAGCAAGATAATCCTTTATCACTGACGAAGTCTCTTTCTCACAAAAACTTAACTCCGGATATTTATGCAGTTTTCTGCGGATAGCGACCACCTCATCAAAAAGGCTCAAAGACTTATCAAAAATAATTTGCTTCATCAACAATATTTTTGCAAAAATACATCATTTTTTTATATATTTGCAAAATAAAATAAAGAGCCGTCTCCTATCCTGAATAAGAATGTGGGAGAGGCAAGGATATACATCATAATATATTAAGCAACAAAGACTTAGAATAATATATCATATCATCAATCAACCAAATAATTAAGAACATGAAAAAGGAGATAAAATTCAGTTTGGTGTACCGCGACATGTGGCAAAGTTCGGGCAAATATGTTCCACGCAAGGACCAATTAGAGACCATAGCACCTGTAATCATCGAGATGGGTTGTTTTGACAGGGTTGAGACCAACGGAGGAGCATCGGAGCAGGTCAACTTACTATATGGTGAGAATCCCAATGCGTCAGTCAGGGCATTCACCTCGGCTCTACACAAAGGTGGCATACAGACACACATGCTTGACAGAGCACTTAACGCATTGAGGATGAACCCTGTACCTGCTGATGTGCGTCGTCTTATGTACAAAGTGAAGAAAGCACAGGGCGTTGACATCACAAGGATTTTCTGCGGATTGAACGATGTTCGCAACATCATTCCTTCAATAGAGTGGGCTAACGAGGCCGGGATGATTTCACAGGCAGCGATGAGCATCACATATTCGCAGGTGCATACCGCTGAATATTATATCGACATGGCAGAGAAGCTTATCGAGGCAGGAGCCAAGGAGATAGCTTTGAAAGACATGGCCGGCGTTGGTCGTCCTGTGACATTGGGCAAGATTGTTGCAGCAATAAAGACCAAGCATCCTGAGATAATCGTCCAGTATCATGGGCATACAGGGCCAGGCTTGTCGATGGCGTCAATACTTGAGGTTGCAAAGGCAGGCTGCGACTATATCGACTGCGCCATGGAGCCGCTCTCATGGGGAACAGTACACCCAGACGTCATCTCTGTACAGGCCATGTTGAAAGACGCCGGATTCCTTGTTAAAGACATCAACATGAACGCATATATGGAGGCGCGCTCACTCACACAGAGCTTCTCGGACGACTTCCTCGGCTATTGGATTGACCCGCGCAACCGTTACCTCAACTCTCTGCTTCTCGGCTGCGGCCTCCCTGGCGGCATGATGGGCTCATTGATGGCCGACCTTAAGAGCGTCCACCTTGCTATCAACATGAACCTCAAGAACCAAGGCAAGCCGGAGCTTAACGAAGACCAGCTGCTCGTAGAGTTATTCAACGAGGTGCAGAACATCTGGCCAAAACTCGGCAACCCACCATTAGTGACTCCTTTCAGCCAATATGTCAAGAACATAGCACTCATGAACCTCTACTCCCTCAGCAAGGGCGAGCCACGCTATGTGAACTCTATCGACAAAGCCGCTTGGGACATGATCCTCGGCAAAGCAGGTAACCTTCCTGGCAAACTCGACCAAGAGATTGTTGACCTCGCAAAGAAGAAAGGCTTCGAGTTCTACACCGGAAACCCACAGGACAACTATCCTGACGAGCTCGACCGCTACATCAGCGAGATGGAGAAGAACGGCTGGGAGCGCGGCCAAGACGACGAAGAGCTCTTCGAGTTCGCAATGCACGAGAAACAATATCGCGAATTTAAGTCGGGTGAGGCAAAACGCCGTTTCAACAAAGAACTTGAAGATAAGATGAAAGCTAAGATGGAGAAAGGCGGAGTGACCGTGAGTGCCAACGAGTTACGCGCAATGCGCCACCCAAAGGCAGAGGCAATCACAGCACCGGCAAGCGGAAAAATCATCTGGGAGATTGATGTTGTGGAGAAATCTATGGCACCAGCCACCGGCAAAGAATACAAAGAAGGCGACCTGTTCTGCTATATCCAGACACAGTACTGCAACGAACCCGTCTATACTAACTGGAGCGGCAAACTCGTTGAGGCTGTAGCAGAACAAGGCAAGAACGTCGCTAAAGGTGACATCATCGCTTTTATTGAAAAATAAACACACTAAGCTAAAATCGAAAAAACTTTTAAAAGTTAGAAATGAAAAAAACCTTCATCACCATCATAGCGGTACTGATGACATTGTCGTTATCAGCACAAGGAAGGTCTATATTATTGGAAGAGAACTTCAACAGCGTGATGTTCCCTACAGGTTGGCAGAAAATGGGAGATGGCACCTCAAACTGGCACATCTCCCAGAGCAACCTTGCAGGCGGTGACTTCAACGAGTTAAAACTCGACTGGACCCCAATATTTAACGGCGTCGCCCGTGTGGTGACTCCTCCATTAGACCTTACCGGCATGCAGTCAGTAGGAATGTCATTCGTCCATTTCTTCAACAACTTCGACGGCGAACACACCCTCTCGATAGAGACATCGTCAGATGGCGGCAACACATGGCACGAGGCATGGTCCCAACATCATGTGCAAACAGAAATCACAAACCAATATTCTGAGTCAATACAGATTAGCACAAGCGACATCGGACACAGTTCTGTCTTGTTCAGCATCACCTACAATGGCAATACCGACAAGCTCACCGCATGGTATTTCGACGACATCACCATCTTCGAGATGCAGAGCCTGAACCTAAGCCTTAACAGCATTGACATTGACGACGTCCTCACAGCCGGGAAAAACGAGGTGTTTTTCACAATAGAGAACAAAGGCTCACAGCCAATCAGCAACTTCACCGTTTCTCTCTCAGTAGATGGAGAGGAAATTGCTGAAGAGACATTCAATGATGGCATGGAGTCTCTCGAAATAAGGCAGTACTCCTTTATCTCCAAAGCATTCCTTATGCCGGAGAATAAAAACATCTGCGTGACCATCAAAAGCATCAACGGAGGAAACGACGAAGACCCTAACGATAACACCATCACAAAGGAAATAAACGTTTCAAAAGGTAAGACGCAGACAATAGCCATGATAGAGCATTTCTCAAGCTCCACATGCGTTCCTTGTGTCAACGTCAACGTTAAGATGACCGAGATATGCAACAACAACCCGGGGAAATACACCTATACTAAATACCAGATGAACTACCCCGGTCTCGGCGACCCTTATTACGTTGCTGACTGCGGAGTGAGACAAGCATATTATGGATACAGCGGAGTGCCTATCGTCGTTCTTACCGGCAGACATCTTATGTTCCAAGCATTTACACAGGAGCTGTTCGATCAAGAATATGAGAGACCAGCATTTTGCGAGGTGAGAGGAACATTCTCGGTCGAAGGCAGCGTGATAAATGTCAAAGCCGACTTCATGTCGTTATGCGACAATAGCGAAGCAAAAGCCTTCATCGCAGTGAATGAGAAAGAGACAACAGGTAACGTTGGAACAAATGGTGAGGTGTCATTCCACCATATCTTCATGAAATTCATAACCAACAATAACGGCGATGAATTGAATATCAACGCTGGAGACTATCAGCACCTCGAATACTCCATCGACCTATCATCAACAAACGTTGAAGAGTACAACGACCTTGAAGTTAGCGCATGGATACAGAACTACGACAGCCAAGAAGTGCTTAACAGCCATTTCCTCTACGAAAACGCCAGCATCTTCCCTTATCCTGTGACAAACCTCACACTGGATTACGACGGGACAGAGACACTGACCGCAACATGGGTTAAACCAGAACAAAGCGACCCGGTTTCGTATAAGGTATATGTTGATAATGAATTAGTTGCAGATAATGTCACCGAGACATCTTATTCTATCCCTGTCTCAAGAAACGAGTTACATAGCGTCTCAGTAAGAGCAAACTATGAGGACATGGAATCGGTCTTGGTAACCGAACTGATAGAGATAGTATATGATGATATTCAAGAGACTGAGGAAGCCAAGGTGTCAGTATTTCCAAACCCAACATCAGGCAGGGTTTTAGTAAGCGGGGACAATATCGAACAGATAGAAGTGATAAACATCTTAGGACAGAAAATCATGTCGGTAGATGTGAACTCGCAGCACACCACAATCTCAATGAATGACTATCCGAACGGAGCATACATATTATTAATTAATGATAAATACGGGAACACTTCAAAAAGCATTCTCGTCAAACAGTAATATTTTAATTTTTAACATATTGTTTTAATTTAATTTTATCAACTATGAAAAAAACTTTACTATTTGTCTTTTCATTGTTACTTAGCGTCACAATGATAGCACAAACAAAAGCTCAATTCATCAAGGAATCGTTCAACGGCACCAACATGCCTACAGGTTGGACAATAGCTGGTCTTGGACAGACAAGCTGGTCAATCAGCCAGACAGCCAATGCCGGAGGTAAAGCAAACGAGTTGCATTTGACATGGAATCCACAGTTCAACGGTATTTCACGTGTTGTCATGCCAGCAGTTGACCTCACAGGTGTTGACAAGCTCGTCTTCTCATTCAAGCACTGCCTCAGCAACTATTCAGGTTCACACACTATCGGTATCGCCACATCATCTGACGGTGGTACAACATGGAATGAAGGCTGGTCACAATCATACAGCCAGTCGAACCAATTCTCTGTGACAGAGTTCATTGAGACTCCAGATATGGGCAACGACAACGTTCTCCTCTGCATCTATTACAGCGGCAACAGCTACAACATCAACGACTGGTACTTCGATGACATCGATGTATATTCAATGGAGCAGACAATGCTTGCAATTCAGAGCATCAACTTACCTTCAAGCACAGCAGGAAGCCAGTTTGAAGTCCCATTCACAGTTATGAACAAAGGTATTGAGACCATCACAACATTTGAGGCAAGCTATCAGTTCAACGAGTTAGAAGAAGTGACAGAGACATTCTCATGCACACTTCCTTCACTCGCAACACACTCATTCTCATTCGGTGTTCCTGCAGAACTTATCCCAGGTTCATACGAGGTCAAAGTGAGAATAAAATCTGTAAACAACAACACAGATATCAACGATGAGTTATCACAATCATTCTCTGTTGCAATGAATTCAGTTCAGAGAATACCACTCATCGAGCACTTCTCAAGCTCAACATGCGGACCATGCGTCAGCGTCAACAATGCGATGGGAACATTCTGCAACAATAACCCTGACAGATATTCATACACAAAATACCAGATGAACTGGCCTGGAAGCGGTGACCCATACTACACAGCTGACGGTGGTGTCAGAAGAATGTATTATGCAGTAAACGCAGTTCCGAACGTAGTGTTCAATGGCACAAACATCGGTGCACAGGCTGTACAGCAGACCGCATTTGACAACGAGTGCAACATTCCAGCATTCTCCGACATCAAGGGTTCATTCTCAGTTGACGGCAACACAATCAACATCATTGCCGACTTCATGTCATACGTTGACCTTTCAAATGTTAGAGCATTCATCGCAATTAACGAGAAAGTGACAACAGGCAACGTTGGCTCAAACGGTGAGACAGAGTTCCACCATGTATTCATGGCAATGCCTACAACAGCACAAGGCGAGACAATCAACATTGAGGCCGGTGACTACGTCCACATGGAGAAATCATTCGATATGTCTTCAACATTTGTTGAGGAAATGTCAGATCTTGAGGTTGCATTATGGCTCCAGAACTACTCAACAGCTGAGGTCTATAACAGCGCATTCGCATTAGAATACACAGAAGAACACCCATACGCAGTCCAGAACCTCCAATTCACACACGAGAACGACGGTGAAGACTTCGTAGCAACATGGGACGCTCCTCAATCAGGCAGCCCATTAAACTACAACGTTTATGTTAATGGCGAACTCGCAACAACAACAAATGAGACAACCTATTCAGTAGCAGAGACAGAAGGTTTCACATTCGTAGAGGTTGAAGCTGTCTATGCAAACGACCTCACATCTGTAAAAGTTGCTAAGACAATGACTTACTACAGCAGCACAACAGAGAACGTCGCTGAATCATACAGCATCTATCCTAACCCAACAACTAACACCATCACTGTTTGCGGCAATGACATCAAAGAAGTTCAGATCTTCAACATCTGCGGTCAGAACATCATGACAGTCAACGGCACAAACAACGTAAAGGTTAACCTGAGCAATTATGCAGCAGGCATCTACATGGTGAAAGTCATCGACAACAACGGTAATTCAACAGTAAGCAAAGTCATCAAGAAATAATCTCTTGTGATATAACACCAAAATAGGGCGAGACATCTCGCCCTCTTTTTTTTAGCCTTCAAACCTATAAAGGTTATAAAGGACCTAATATTAACAAAAAAAATCTTAAACTATCATATTTGATGTTCAAGGTCACGTTACCAATTAAGGTTATTTGTAACGAAATCCTTTATCTCCTCTTTAGTAGCGTTCACTCCGAACACATGGTCAGGTTTTAGATAAGAAGCGTCATGTGAATCCATGAAATGTTTCTCACCACCACCGGTGATATTCAGCATGATATAGTCATCGGCTCCAACTTGCTTATTATCAGCTGCTTGGATAAGGGAAGCCGTTGCAACGCCAGAGGCAGAGTAGATATCGACACCTTCGAGTTCTTCAAACATCTTACAAGCGGCGCGGAGCTCATCGTTCGACACAGCGAACATATCGCCATTAGAATCGAGGAGTGCGTCGAAGAGTCCACCGCAAATCGAGTAAGGCGGCTTACGGTTAGAGAGCACCTTCGCACAAATCGCAGCCGCGTCATGGCGAGCCTGTTCGGCGTCATAAGGTAGCATTGCGCGAGACGACTGCTTCCATGCGTCATACATTGGAGTAAACGGTTTGTTTTGAGAGACGAAGAGACGTGTCTTAGTGTTTCCGAAACGTCCGTCTTCAATGAAACGCAAGTTAGCCTCCCATGCGGCTATTGCGCCGGTGCCGCTGCCGACAGCTTGGAAATAGAAGTCAGGGATGCGTCCCATGAAGGTAGTGGCAGAAAGCATTGTGGTGCCCATGCCATCGCGACGGGCAATGTTCTTTGCACCACCCTCAGCGAAGAACCCGTCAAGCTCGCAAACGATATTTCCAAGATTGATAGCGTCAAAATAATCGCTTCCCGACTCTGTGCATAACAGTTTCACACAAGGGTTCAGCGGTTTCTCAAACCATAACGCGTTGATATTATCTTCCGGCACCGTCAGCAGAAGCTTGATATTATTATCCGAACACACCTGAGCGAAGGCACGGGCGGTATTACCAGCCGAGGAGACAACCATCACCTTGTCGAGCTGCTCCGAATCAAGGCGGGCACATACCGAATATGCCTCCGTCTCCTTGAATGAACATGTGCGCATCTTAGCTCCAATAGCCGGATAATATCCATTGAAAGTAATAAATAAATTATTAAGCCCTAATGCCTTAGCAAGCCCCTCACTCTTGTATGTGACAGGACATGAAGGATGTTTCAACAATTTCTTTATAGGTAACCAATCAGCAAAACGATATAGTCCGAGACTCTCATCATCCTTCACCTCCAATTGTTTCTTCTCATATACTGCACGAATCAAACTCGGCTTCTCCGCATTCGGGAAATCAAGCATCCAACCATTATCGTCACATGTGCGGCCATCTGCGACACAAGAAATCTGGTATTTTGTAGGTTTAAAACTCATAACTTTAATTTATGTTGCAAAGATAGTAAAACATTTTACTAAACGACATAAAATTTTTATTTTTTTGAAAAAAAACAGTGATAGACGAAAAAGGCATATAATATAAGGTGAAGAAGCAATATTTTTGAAAAAAGAAGCCGTTTTCATAGTATTTAAAATCTTTTTAAAATAATAGACCTCATTAGAAATAATTTACTATTTTTGTACACAAAAAATTAAGCCAACATGAAAAGAAATTTGAAGTGTACACTATTCTTTGCGTCTGCACTATTATTAGCATTGCAAACGACAATACAGGCACAGAATAACGATAAGCCTGTTTATCAATTTGTTGATGACATAGAGGTTCCTCACACCATTGTACAGAACCAAGGGAGTTCGGGAACATGCTGGGACTTTGCCGGCACAGGATTCGTCGAGGCCGAGATATTAAGGAAATACGGCGTAGTCCTCAACCTATCAGAGATGTATTTCGACCGCTGGGCATACAACACCAAGTTCGAGAAATACGTAAGGCTTCACGGGGAGTCAACAATAAGCTGTGGAGGCGAAGTTATTGACGTTCTTTATGCTCTGACAGAAAAAGGAATGATTCCGCAAGATTACTATACAGGCTTGGTCCTTGGGGAGGACAGGCATAACCATTGGGAGATGCATAGCCTTATCAACGAGTACGCAAAGGTTGTTATCTCAAAGAAGAACGGACGCCTCATGCCCGGAGTATATCCTAAGATGATGGACAAGATTCTTGACGTTTATCTTGGAGAGGTGCCTACAGAGTTTGAATATGAAGGTGTAAAATACACTCCAAAGACCTTTGCCGAGAAATATCCGTTAAACATCGACGACTATGTACAGATAGGAGCATACCTTCATAAAGAGATGTACAAGCCGTTCAACATCTATATTCAGGACAACTGGACGGCCACTGACACCTACAACATGACGCTTGACGAGCTTATGGAAGAGCTTGACAACGCGTTAAACAACGGATACACAGTAGGTTGGGCGCAAGATGTCAGCGACAAAGGCTTCTCACGCAAGGCCGGAGCCGCTGTTGTCCTCACCGACGACATCGAGAAGATAAGACAAAGCGACCCAAAGAGATACAAGAAGATGACCGATGAAGAGATACGCGAGAGCATGTACAAATTCGAGAGTGTGATGCCAGAAATAGACGAGGTGACCGATGAGATGCACCAAGAGGCATACGACACATGGAACACCACCGACGACCACAGCATGCTGATAGTAGGAATAGCTCACGACCAGAACGGCAACAAATATTATAAGGTGAAAAACTCATGGGGAGAGGCCGGCGAATATAAAGGATATTGGTACTGCTCCGTTCCTTTTGTAAGGCTCCACACCATCTTCTTCACCCTGAACAAAGAAGGCTTGACACAGTCAATGAAAGACAAATTAAATATTAAATAATCTAAAAAAATGAGATTCAAACATTTGATTTTGGCAGCTGCAATGATAGCAAGCGTGCCAGCTTTCGCACAGGAAGCAACAGAAACAGAAGAAGAAGGCTACAAATTTGAAGTTATCAAAGAATTGCCTATCACACCTGTAAAGGACCAGAACATGGCAGGTACATGCTGGTGCTACTCATCACTCGGATTCTTCGAGGCAGAACTCCTTCGTATGGGAAAACCAGAGTATGATTTCTCTGAGATGTACATCGTTTACAAGACTTATCAGGACAGAGCTGACAAGGCTGTACGCACACACGGCGATGTCTCATTCTCTCAAGGCGGCTCATTCGGTGATGTCATCTATGCAATACGTCATTACGGCCTCGTCCCTGACGTTGAGATGAGAGCTGGACAGATGCACGGTGACAGCCTCTCCGACTTCAGCGAGTTCTCTTCAGTATGCGACCCATTCATCGACGGTGTCATCAAATGCAAGACACTCCAGCTCGGCACAGACGAGAACCACACTCCTCTCTGGAAGAACGCCCTCAACGGCATCCTCGACGCTTATCTCGGAACATGCCCTGAGACATTCGTTTACGAAGGTAAGGAATACACTCCTCAGTCATTTGCCGCATCAACAGGCCTCAACATGGACGACTATGTCAACTTAGCATCATTCGCACACCAGCCATGGTATGAACCTTTCGTCATTGAGGTTCAGGACAACTGGCGCTGGGGCACCGCTTACAACCTTCCTATAGATGAGTTCATGGCCGTCATGAACAACGCCATCGACAAAGGCTACCCTATCGCTTGGGGCGCCGACGTCAGCGAGAGAGGCTGGCTCAGAGGCAAGATGTCAGGCATCTGCGTACTCCCAGACATCAAGAACGAGTCAACAGACAAAGCCGGAACAGACTATGCACATTGGAACGGACTTAGCGCAGCCGACAGACAGAAAGAGGCTATGAGCAAACCTACCCCACAACGCTGGGTCAACGACCAAGACCGTATCGACGCCTACAACAACTACGAGACAACCGACGACCACGGAATGGTTATCTACGGCAAGGCAAAAGACCAGATGGGCAACGAATATTTCATGGTTAAGAACTCATGGGGCGAAGCCGGTAACTACAACGGAATATGGTATGCCTCAGAAGCTTTCGTCCGCTACAAAACCTTGAACATCATCGTTCACAAAGACGCTCTTCCAAAAGACATCAAGAAGAAACTTGGTATCAAATAATATCATCTTTTAACACATTGTCGGAGACGAATACTTTCAATTAGGATTCGTCTCCGATATTTTTTACTGAAAAAAGAGAT